>Ga0214919_10000731_pt1 | contig 56221 bp, 41 predicted proteins | sample LL1503_MetaG_FD_177994 | JGI IMG/M metagenome (GOLD analysis project Ga0214919, IMG submission 177994) | Freshwater microbial communities from Lake Lanier, Atlanta, Georgia, United States - LL-1503 | ecosystem: Environmental > Aquatic > Freshwater > Lake | place: USA: Georgia | collected... | reverse complement strand
ACAAACGCCACCACGGCGTCTGCTGCCCGGACCAGCTTGGGACTTGCCATCGGGTCGGACGTACAAGCTTGGGATGGCGACCTCGATGCCATCGCCGCATTGACGGCAACCACCGGGTTCCTCAGAAAGACCGCTGCCAATACGTGGCAGCTGGATGCCAGCGTAAGCGGAAGTGGAACAACCACCAATGCCCTGACAATCGGAACCGGTCTTTCCGGAACCAGCTTTGATGGATCCAGCGCAGTGACCATTGCATTGGCATCCAGCGGAGTCACCGCGGCAACATATCGAAGCGTCACTGTTGATGCCACGGGAAGAGTCACAGCCGGATCAAGTCCCACCACTCTCGCTGGATACGGAATCACCGATGCACAACCGCTTGACGCAGATTTGAGTTCAATTGCCGCGATTGCTGATGGAGCAACCGGGTTTCTCAAGAAAACCGGTGCAAATGCGTGGACAACCGACACCTCATCCTATTTGACTGCGAACCAGACCATTACCCTCACTGGAGATGTAACTGGATCGGGATCCACCTCAATTGCCTCAACTCTGGCTACTATCTCGGGAGTTTCCGGAAGCTATATCAACGCGAACATCACAGTGGATACAAAAGGCCGGATTACTGCTGCAGCCAGCGGGTCATCAGGCGCAACATCAACACAAACGAAAACCTACACACTCACGGGCACAGTGACCGCCGCCGCAGGAACTGTCCGGTGGTATCCAGATGCAACCATCACCTTGACAGGTGCGTATTCAATCACTTCGACAACTCCCTCTGGCGGAGCATTTGCGGTCACCATCCGGAAGAATGGGACCAGCATTGGCACCCTTTCCGTTGCTGCCGGATCATATCGGTCAACTCTTGCCACACTTGCTGTTTCTCTTCTTGCAACAGATTATGTTACTATTGACGTGGACACATCCAATGGGGCAGCAAATGCCAATATCTGTATCCTGTATACGAGGTAATCATGACAGTCACGACAACATCCATGCAAACAAACACAAAACTAATAACCATTAAGGATGAAACCTCGTATGCAACAATATACTCAGCGATAAATGATGCCATAGTGTCACTTGGATGGACACTGTTTGATTCGCTAGATAATTTCATTCCTGGAACTGGTCAAACGAGCATTTATTCGCCGATGTTCCTTCGTGTGTATTATGCGCCAAATATTGATGGGGCTACCTATAAATATTTCATATTGCGGCTGAATTACCAGAAAATGATGTTCTGGACAAGCACGTGTGAGTATTGGGATCCAAAACTTCATCTTCCATCAAATGAAGCATGGAACGGATCGGGATCATTCATGCAGCATTACGACATCGTTGATTCTTCAATCATCATCAATGGAACGTCACGGCATCTGGTCATATGGCCATTCATCGTCGGAGAACCCGATCTATGGACCGGTGTCTTTGAATTTGAAAGGAACGCATTGGATTTGAAATCCTCCTGCTGTTTTGCGTGGACAAATTCAGTGATGATTGGAACACAGTATGGCATTACCCGCTCATCGGCCTCTGACGGGGCAATAAATTTTTCTTTTCCTCGCACACAAGACGGTGTCACTGGACCAGCAGCTGCAGCTGCCTATATTGCACAATCGGCAAGCTCAACGTATCCGCCAACCTATCCAAGCGCATTTGTTACCAGTACTGATGCTAATAAAGCGTATCTTGGCTCAATTCATCGTACCGTGAATAATTGGTCCGTAAAAAGACTTTCTTCATTGGATCCGATGTTGCTAGAAAAAATCACGCTCTATCCCGTTTCCCTTCGACACAAATCTTCAGAAAAAACATTTGGCAAAGCATACAGCTTGAGTGTTGGATATCCATTCCGGGAACCAGCAACGATAACAAATCTTCCTTTGGATAGCACGGGTGGATGGGCAAGCGAAAATGGATCATTGTCTCCAACCCTCTCACTACCCATGAATGGCGGACCCGAAACGACAACAGGGACGAATGCTTCATCAAGCACAATGAATGCAGGGCAAGACAAGCTTTCCACTCCGTATGTAATTTCAAATCCATACGGTAATGTATATATGATCATCATGGTTGGTGATTATGCATACTACACGGGAGAATACGGATTATTTCGATGGAGACTCTCTCCGTCAATTGCAAGCTTGGGCACAAAGAATCAATCTCCGGAATTTCTTTATCGAGAACAAACCATGACAGCTGCGTCTGGAACATCCAGATGCGGAGATTTGATTCATGACGGTGGATTGTATATCTATTTTACGATCAATGCAAATATTGGAGTGGGAGCAACTATTACATACCCACGCATTGGACGACTCAACATCTTTACCCTGCGGGTTGACACGAGAGATCTTCCGACAATGACTGGTCAAGCAGGTAGATTGACAATGGATGCGCAAAATATCTACATTGGCGCTACCGCAGGCAACAATCCGCCTCCACCCATTGCCATTGTTCCAATTGCTGACTTCCTGAATGGAACTATCTTGTACGTTACCCAGTATCTTGCTTCCGGAGTATTGACCACTTTTCCCGGCTTTGCAGGCACTTGGCTATTTAGCTCAGTTACTCCAACATACAGCGGCTGGATACTGGGACCAACTACGCATGCTTCATCAAATGGGCAGAATCAATCAGTTTACTCCATTGATGTACAAAAAGGATACGCAGTGTATGTTTCGTCCGCTCTCACCAGCAATGTAGCCGGAAATGCGTCAAATCCACGAATCTTTCATGCTGACTATTGCACGGGAAGAATGTGGCTCGTGGAAATGGGCGGGTACAACGGCTCCTCCTATGCTAACTCAACCATTAGCGAAATAAACAGTACTGTTTTTCTAGATGGGTCATTGTCTGGCATATTGGCTTCAGGAACTACAAATCGATACAATTATTCTGCTGGAACCGAATACGAAGGAGTCAATTGCATAGGCAATTATACCCAAGGGGAAGATCCGGCAATAACATTTATTCGTGGAACAATGTTCATTGCGAAGCGAGGGCAACCACAACATCAGCGGGTCGTACTTTCAAATCCATACACCTCCGGATCAACGACGTTGTTTGGAAACAATACTGTTTCAATCGCAAGTGCTAGCGCTGGAACAGCCGGAGAAATGCTCGGCGGGAACATGATGTCTGTGTATACCAATGGCCCTCGTGTTGCGTACACGAGGGCCACTGGTACAGGTGGTCCTGGAGTAGTAACAGCTTTCGTTGCTTTTCAAAACAATATATACGGATCATCAAGTAGTTCCGGTGACTCAACCGCCCGGTTGTTTGTAAAAGCGTAAATTTGGTACAATAAGGATAGGAGAATCACCCATGACAGTAACAACCACTACGTTTGTAGACAATTCGGCGCAGACATTGCCTTCCAAGAGTTTCAAGATCACGATTTCGGGAGAGTTGACATCTGCCAATATCCTGACCGCGGTTGACACCGCCATCAAGGGAGCTACGTATGGCTGGACATTGTACGATCAGGTGAACAACTATGTCCCTGGTTCCACAGCCGCTACCGGAGCAGCCGGGTCGGGAACTGGCAACGCAGCATCTCCGATGACCCTGTTTGTGTACAGATGCCTGAATGTCGATGGCACTACGTACAAGTATTTCCTGTTGCGGTGGGATCCTCTCAAGATGGCATTCTGGACATCGTGTTGTGAAAGCTACACAGCCGTTTCCGGATCACGGGTAACCACCAATGAGTCGTGGACAAGCAACGGTGCGTGGCTTCAGCACTATGACATCAAGGATTGTTTCATCTGGGTAAGTGTTTCTCCGAGACATATTGCCATCTGGCCGTTCATCAAGAGTGAGCCGGGTCTATGGACAGGGGTGTTTGAATTCGAACGCGTGGCAAGCGAGGACATTGCTGCTCCGACATATCCGTGCTTTGCGTGGACTTGTTCCGCGATGATCGGCGCCCCACATGGAAACTTGACCAACATCATCAGTCGCGCGATGTTTGCCTTTCCGCGCACTCCCGATGGATTGACTGGAGCTGCTGCAGCGCAGGTCTTCGCCCCGGTGACCAGCCGGGGAATGTATCCTCCGCAGTACCCATCTGGCACCTTCACCATTGCAACGGATGTGAACCTGTTGCATTTGGGATCGTACTACAACATGACGTATGGATGGGACACTTCATCCGCAAAAGCTGTGGCATCCCCTATTGCGCTGGATGCAGTTACCAAGAGCATGCCATTCGGGCGGATCTATGCGATGAGTGTCACGAAGCCCATTGGATCCTATCTGGATACCATCAACATGTCGCTCGATACCAATGGCGGCTGGGCATCGGCGACAACGGGTGCGATCACTTCTGCTGACTGTGCCATCTTGCCGATGAATGGAGGATGGGAAGGAGGCGCAACACCGCTTACCTATGGTGCCCAGAAAATGACTACTCCGGCAGCAAGTATTGCCATCACCAGCTCGACCCGCGGCTTTGGAAAGACCATCGCCATTGGCGATACAATCTGGGCAGCGCACGGCGAACAGGTTGCAGGAATTGGAGGGGTCTATACATGGGCCATGAACAGTGGATCTACGCAACCTGTTCGTGTGTATCCAGCAACAGGGTCGGATGATCCTCAGGGTGTCTTGGACATCGTGTTTGATGGGCTGCGGACAATTTACGCATCAACCTATTACGGTCTGGTGAAAATTGACACGGAAACCTTGGCGGCAACCAAACTGACCTTTCCGAATACGGCAGGATCGGGATTGACTGTCACGACCACCGCAGCGTCCGGCCCTATCACTGCGGCAACACTCAGTGCTGCAGGCTCGGGATATCTTGGCGGCCTAACGGGAACATTGTATTTCAGTCTGTCGACTTCTGGAAACTATGCGCTTCTTTCCATCGGTGTGACCACAGGTGTCCCTGCTGGCGCGATTACGGTCATCTATGGCGGAACAGGATATACCACCGCAGGAACGGCTACGGCAACCATCGGATTGATGGGAAGCGGATACCTCGGCATTGACAACACGTACGTGTACGCATCTTCACGACAGGTTGCGCTTCGCCCATCCATAACCGCAGTTGACCGATCAACATTTGCGGTGACAAGCAGGTACGACTTGGGTGGGGTGGGGCAGACATCGAGTCCCGACACCGGTCTTGAAGTTGTTGTTGCGACGGCGTTTGGAACACCTACGCCGCTGTATCAAGGAGAATGTGCTTTCTGGACTACAGCTGGGACAACGTTGAGTACGCTTTTGCGTTATGGAAGTTTTACGGCAAGTACGGGCGTATTTGTCTATAACCGTCAGCATCCTTTAGCTCCCACATCCGCAACGCTACAGGAATACAACGTTACCACCATCTACAATGATCCAGCGGGTAGTGGTCTCTGGCTATTTTCAGGCGATCTGACTAACGGAACCCTCTATTCGCTCAGCTCGACCCTTGTTGCCACAGCAACAGCAGTTACTTGGACCACAAGCGGCACCGCGGCTAATGTGCATTCTTCGCGACTTCCAACCATCACCGCCGGTACTTCGGATTATCTTGGAGACTTGAACGTTGTGCCGTGGAAAGGCTTGTTTTTCATATCTCCAAAGGGGAGGTATCAAAGCTCGGCATACCATACGCGCTATCAGATTTCTGCCCCAATGGGGGCAACCATCGGAAATCCGCTGTATCTTGGTCAGGCAACGGCTACTTCGATCTTGACTACCACCATCATGGGCGACCAGATGAATACCGTTGCAACGACTGGGGCACGAGTATATGGCGCTTCGGGATTGCAACTTTTCTATTCGACCGGCGGATATTCCCTCTATACCTCTTCTGGTAACGTAACAGGCCGAATACTCATCAAGGGGTAATGTATGGCCACACTTTCAGCCACTCAAACGGTGCTGACGCCCCCGTACACGGGGGCTGGGGGGAGCTATACACTTGGCTCGAATACGATAACCTCGGCAATACTGACGGTTGGATTCACTCAAACGTATACCGCCGGACTGTATACTTACAAGCTTTGTGAACTAACGTTATCCGGACCAGCGGTTACCGCTTCATCATGGAGCAGTACCATTTCCCCTGGGGCAATACTTTCCGGAACAGTGGCTTCCTATGGAGCGTTGAATGCCAATACCGCAACGTGTGTGGTTACTTCACCTCCCGTAGCATCCTTGTTCTTTCCGCAGATTACGGGCATTACAGGGACAGTAAGCGGAGCACTGACAAACTACACAAATAGCGTGGCAAGCCAGCCGGGAGCTGCGTTGACACTAGCCAATTTCTCATCCATCACTTCCACGTACGGCCTCACGAACATTTCAGATAACCGCGTCATCTGCGCAGGACAGCAGATTGTCTCATCGGTGGTGAATGCAGCGGGAGCATTCTGCACCACGTCGGGATCCGCTGCCTATGTCTGGTTTGCCGCTGGAAACAATCTACTTGCCATTTCCTCCCTGACTAATCCAACGAATGGAACGGCTGGAACATATACGTTCCTTCCTGCGGCAAAATTACTATTCTGGACATCCTACTTGACTGCAAGCAGTGTTGGGCCAACCGATTATGCTGGCAATACGGGAAATTCAGGAGCACAGTCCATTGTATCAACAGCCACTCCGCTAACCGTTACTTCACAGTTCACTTCATCTTCAATCGGCACAAAAAAAACAACCGCATCTACGACAAATCGACCGGCCTCCAATAATATCTATCCGGTTTTGACTCCACAATTGATCACCAATATCCCAGTGTCTGCAACAACGCGGGACATGGAGATTGCATCTACGCTGAATACTGCGGCATCCAAGAATATATACCCGGTTATTACATCAACAAAGATATCAAACATCGTCGTGTCAGCCAATCAAAACAAGCGACAACTGTCGTCAACCTATCCGGTCTACACAAGCGCCAACATCGCGGTGATTACACCAATGGAATACGCGCCGCAATCTGTCTTGTATGATGTGAGTCCAGTTACACAAGTTGTGGGAACAACCACAAAATACACGTTTACCCTAAGTACAGTACAGCTTGGAACAACCACATCATCAACAACCTCTGCCAGTAGTGCATTCTGGAGCTAAAAGGAGCGTTACGCAATGGAAATATATCAGCGATTTGATAATCAATTTATTTATGGCCCAATTTCACGACAGGATGTTGACAGCTTGCGAGTAAATCATTGTCTTGTTGAGCTTGACAATGGATGCTACATTGGGGTCAATGAAGAATTGCCAGAGTTTGAGTCCGTGCGGATTTACCGACCTGCGCCAGTTCAAGAAATCTTGGCAGATCAACAGGAAACTTCCCCACAATAACCTGCATGGTTGCACGAGAAAGGACACTATCATGGCAATGTCAAAGACCGTCAAGACGGAAACGGGAATCGAAATCAAGGATGCCTACATTCAGATCATTGGAGCCCGATACACTCCTCCCGCAGACCTCATTGTCAATATCGCAATGTTTGTGAATGAGGAGCAAAGGAAGAATGGGGGATCTCCATTTGGCGTTTCCACCGTCTATCTGGATCCAAACGACATCGTGGGTGAATCAACGTTTCTTCGTGGCCTGTATCTTGCGTTGAAAAAGCTGCCGGACTACAAAAACACACAAGACTGCTAGCGTCATAACTCCTTTTGTATACTATAGTAAATGACAAAAGGGGTTACAAATGCCATCATCAATGGGTTTGGCAGGAAAATATCTAGGCGTTAGCAATACATTTTCGACTGACGCGAATTTTTCCTTGGTGCTTATTGATAAGGACACTGGAGAAAAAAAGCAAACCTACACATTTTATGTCTCTCCAGATCAGGTAACAATCCAGATGCCTGGTAGAGTGCAGGTGTATCAGACGGCCAGAGGAGCGGCCCATGTTGACCATATGGGCGCAGGATTGTCATCGGTCATCATTGCTGGGCAGACTGGACTGAACCCGCTTGTGGGCAACCCGGGCCTCGTCCAATACCGGCTTTTGCGCCAATTGGTGGAAAGTTATTTCGACCTGTGCGAGAACGCGGTGGGCCCAAATTCGGTTGAACTTCAACTGACCATTTCCTACAAGGACAATCCGAATTTTGGTCGATGGCCCGTAACGATCAAGGATTTTACCATGACCCGTAGCATTCAGAAACCTCTTGAGAATCGCTACGCCCTATCCATGATCATCATTGGAAGAAACATCTATTCGTCAAAAAAACCCACGTCAAAACGCACGGCACCAGATACTGCCAAGGTGGCCGAGGCAGCGGCGACCAAACAAGTTGATAAGATGGTTCCAGATAAATGGTTTGATTATATTGTTCCAAGAGAAATAATCAAGGAGGCGACTGGACCAGATGAGTTTGGATCTACAATTTATGTAAGTAGGGACAGGGAATTTACCTTTACTGAAATTCTTGTAAAAGTGTATCCCGGACTATTTGGTGGTGCACACGAAACATCATCCTCGGCAGCGACCATGGCAGCAAAAGTTGCCAACGAAATGATGCTGTGCAATGGAATTCAAGACCCATCCAAAAAATTCAAAAATGGAGACAAACTTACATTATATGTGCTGAATTTGACTAGCTCCGATTTCATAAGACTAGGCCAAGTCACTCAATCTCCAGATTAACAGCAAGAAAGGAGTCATTATGCCTCTACAAGTGTCTGTCGTTCCCTACGAATTAAAGAATGTCCAGATATCTCAATACATTGATTACAGAAGCAAAATGGATCCTAATGTTCTGAAGCTTCTTGATGAGTACCCAGAATTGGAAAAAATTTCAAAATTTCTTGATGACAACAAGAGATTTATTGATGTGCAGACTCCATCATTTCGCAATCAATCACGAGCAATCTGTGATGTACTATCAAAATGCCTGTCTTATCTGGAAAATGAATTATTTGGACAAGATCAAGGAAATCAGCTGGCGCATAATTTCTTTGCCAAGATTCATGAGAATTGCGTTCTCGTTGGTTTTTACATGTCATTGACGGTAAATCAAGCAAAATATTACAACGGACAAAAGGGTGGCATGGATCTTTCCGTAAACGCTGCTGCCGCCCCAATCATGGACAAGCTTGCAAAATGGGATATTGTCAGCGACAATTTCTATGTTGGACATGACCGCCCTCCATTTGAAATAAGAGATGCACTTAAAACACTCTTGAACAGCATTGTTGTTGAGCGGATACGATAATGGCATACATCAGCCACACGTTAAGTTCTCTTGATACATTGGCGTCGCTTGCCGATAAATATCTTGGATCAGCATCATTGTGGGTACAACTTGCCTCGATCAATGCTCTCCGGGCTCCATTCATTTCTGATGACGCCTATGATCAGCTTAATCCCGAAAGAGCGCGTATTCCTATCCCGACCGATCTTCCCGTGGGCAGCACAAGACTATCATTCAATTATGATGACATCATTTCCGGAAAAATACCTCGGCACGTGCTTGCCCCCGGAGCAATACTGTATATCAGGAAATACCTCCTCAATGGTGACACTGCTCACGATACAATAAAAATAAAAAGATTCCATCAATTCAGGGATATCAATGCTTTTGGAGAAGTATTCCCCAAAGGAACCGTTGAGTTTGATACCGTCTTGGTTGACAATCCGGTCAATGATGCAATTTCAGCGGGGTTGATCAAGCGCAAGGTCTATTTCAATGGCATATGGTCAGAAAATGGATCTGGTCCAGAAACAACATACTACAATGCGGGTGATCTGCTCATGGATATCATCAATGTGCCGTGGATGTGCGTTACCGCAGGAGCACCCGGCACGTGGACCACTATCTCATACGAGCGTTTTGGCGAAATTTCTTCTTCAAGAATGAGAAATTCACCCGGACCAACAGCTGCAAGGTATTATGTAAAATACACATGGATAGGAAACAATTCCACCGAAACAGTGCTACATGAATCAGTAGCCTCTCCATTTACATCAGAGTATGCAAACTCACTTCCTTTTGCGGAAATCAGGAATGTGCAGCAACGATTGTCTGATCAAGGAGCGTTGATTGAATATACATACGACCTCTACCCACAATCGATGGATGGACTTGATGATATCAATGGTTTGCAGACAACACTTGTATCGGCATCAGCCGTCGAGTTGCCCAGATTAACAGGCAAGATAGGCGCAGGAACAGCGAGGATACGCAAACTGAATGATACGTACGTCACGGTTGCCGTAACAAATCCGGACGTGACCGCGCTTGCTGCAAACCCGCCAGTGGCGGGGTATGTGCGATCCATCACATATTCCCCATCTTCGTACAATGCAGCGTCAACATTATTTTCTTCAAACGAATTCATGGTGTTTCACGCTCCTTCAGTCTGGCCAGATGGCGTCAAAGGTGTGGCGGTGTACATTGGCACATCCAGTAATTCGCTGAAAAGACTGTCAACAGTATTGACATCGCCAAGTGAATCAATTGAAGAGTCAGATACCGGCTTTGTGTTTGTGAATGACACGAGTCCTCCTGCGATTGGAACCGCATACAAGGGGATTACCAATTTCTATGTTGCGGGAACAGAAATTTCCTTTCATGATAATCCTGAGTTTTCCGTAAGCAGGGTATTGAAAACCGGAGACATTATTTTGGTTCCGAATGTAAATGGAACAAATGCCGCTTTGCAGCGCTCACTATACAAGGACGATCCCACGGACGTTTGGGGAAAGGATATCTTCCTTGATAAATCTGGGCAGATTTCATTTGCGGGTGGAAGCGGCACTGACATAAAGGCGGTATACGGTAGGTACAATGTTGTTCAAGCACTGTATAATAGATTGCAAACACCATACAAATCACTATCAACGCAACCTGGATTTGGAAACCTTGCTGCAAATTCCGTCGGATCAAAATACTCGCTCTCCATGCTCAATGATGTACAAACCGGAATAACGCAGACAATACTTGAAGATCCGCGAGTATTTTCCATAGATTCCATCCAAGTTTCGTATGACAAAAATGTGGCAGCTATCTTGGTAAACAACCTTACAATAAAACTTTCCGAAACAGGAACCGTTATTGGCGTGACGCCAATCCAAATAAATATATAAAAAGGATTTTGTGATGGTTGAAACATTTCGTCTTTCTAGACAGCAAGACATCGTTGGGAGATTGGTAGGATATTTCCTCGGACATACTGGATTTCTTACTGATTTTTCAGAAGGATCCATTATTCGATCCCTTTCCGAGGCCCTTGCCAAGGAGCTGTACAACGATAATGTCGCTTTTTCAGAAGGACTTGCAGAATCAATCGTTACATCAATCAAGCAATCATTCAATTTTCCACTTCTTCAAGCGACCAGAGCAAATGGATATTACACGTTCTACCGAAAAATGCTCGTTTCGCCGATAGAGCTGAACGCTGATCAGCCATCACAAACTGCAGGATTGACATTTTTTGAATCACCAGAAAAAGACGGTGTTTTGCCGACCAATCGGAATTATTATTATGGAGTATCGGGATATGTTGCATCGACAGGATCTGCGTCCTCAAGAGAGAGTGCTTCGACTGCGCGACTGAAAATAAACTCAATCAGCGCAAAAAATTCTTCCGCTTTGCTTCGTTGGGCGTCACAAGATGGCTATTCTGGATATCGAATCTATCGCGCGTCGGTTGATCCCTCACTGATAAGCACAAATATTGCTTCGTATGTAAGCCTGCAGCTTTCGGGATCATCATCGTTGTTGACTGCAAAAACCCCATCGACATTACCGATGCTGAATTCGTATGTCGGCCAATACTACTTTAGCGTTGTTTCCTATGAGGAAGATCCGACACTCGTCCCCGCCACTCCGCGAAGTGTCGGAGCAACTCCGCTGTCAATAAAAATTGGAAAAACAGGTTTGCAATGCGCGGAAATTACTTTTCCCGGCATTGCATCAGCGAATTATTACAAGATCTTTCGAAGCGCACTCGGTACTCCGTTTGATATACAAGCAAAAACAATTGACAGATTCAAGAATCAATCCCTTTCGCTGTCAACATATTATTACAGCATCACTGCCGATAAGTCATCATTGATATCTAGTCCACCTAGCGATCAGTTTGCTGTCACGGTAAATTCAAACTTGCAAAAAACAATACAGTTGAAATGGCTACAAGTGACTGATGCTACTGGATATACGGTGTATCGGGGAACATCGAATAATTTCACAACTTCCGAAAAGACCATCCCAATTACGCTTTCTGCTCCTGCAACTCCTGTGATTGAATCGATCAGCTTAAGCGGCGGCGGCAACCTTGATTATGGCAAGACGTATTTTTATGCGGTTACTTCCATAGCAAATTTGGGAGAGAATCATGAGGCGGAAAGTGGCATAAGCGCGATAGTGGAACAGCCAATTTCTTTGCCGAAAGGAAACGAATCACCACAGAAGTCCACCGCACTTGCTATCTCCCGGCCATCCGGCATGTCCTCATACCGTATCTATCGATGGAAAAAGACAACCACGAATGATGAAGTCATTTTCCAGGCGGGAACTGGGCTCAAGATATCCGCAATTACGTTGACGGAGCTTGCAACAGGTATTCTGAATATTCTTCCTGCGAATATTAAAACATCCGAAGCTTCCGGGTACAATACTAGCTCGAATTACTCCTCGCTCTGGTTTATTGAGCAGCCGTATATTGCCAATGGTATTTCCTATTATAATCGAACCGCCTTGGCAAGACTTACTTACAGCGGATCAACACCTAGCCCTAGCCTGACCATATTGGATGTGGGTTATGGATATCACACACTTGGGTCCGGAATGACACTTGCGGGGACGATGGTACCAATAACAACCTTAATCGGAACAACAATAACAACAACAGGCTACTCCCTGCCCAGCGCGATAACCGTGATCAGCGGTGGTTCTAATTACTGGGCAGGAGACGTTGCGTATGTAGGCACTGTAGGCACTGGCACCACTCGCGGAACCGTGCAAGTAACGTCCGTTTTACTGGAAACGATCTCAAATCTCACTATTGCGCCTGTTTTGGTGACAGGAATCGGAACTGTTACGTATCTGCAAATATCCGGACTTACGCTGACTCCTGAAAAATGGATACCCGGCAATAGGATCTCGCTTACCAGCGCGGCAGCATCAATTACTCCGGCAATTGCAAAAACATCTGTATCTTCCGATGCGGTAATCTATTCATCCTCAGTATCTAGTGATGGGACATATGTAATCACTATTGCTGCATCGACAATGGTTGTTGGAAGCAACATCTTGACAATGTCGTGCGGAGGAGGGGCTGTAAATGATGTACGTGTTTCCGGTGCCGCGTTCACGGTATCCGTACTGAGTAGCGGATCGTACACGACTAGTGTGTCTACATTGCCATCCACAAACGAAGTTTTGCTGAATCTTGTTTCAACGGGCGGCGTTGATGCGGATATTGCAAGTGGCGGCACAATATATGACTTACGTGTCAACGAAAAGACAACGGCGAACTTTTCCGCTCATGATGTATTGACTTATTCCGTCGGTAAAGAATCAGGAGCACTTTGTGATAGTGATCAATTCGCGTATGTGGTATCGCAAGATGGCTCGTACTCAGGATCAACATCGAGTCCCGTTCTTTCTTCACCTGCAACGGTGACTTCTGCAAGTCTGGATCTTACCGTTGTAAACGGCGCAATTAGTTCTGCAGTTATCCCTTCTGGACTTGGGGGAACATCCATCAAGGAGGGGGACATCATTACGGTCAACAAGGAAGTGCATGAGACACCTGGAACATTGGCAAAGCTCAGGGTGGATTCGGTAATTAGTGGAAGTGCCGCAACTGTTTCCGTTGTAGATGGTGGATCAGGATATACGTTATCTGCATACAGTGGAATCAATGCGTCACAGACTCCGACTTTCTTATCAACTGCAAACACTGCACTTACACCGTCAAGAAATTACAAGGTAACATTTTCCAACGCGGACGGAAGGGAATCCTTGCCAAGCACCTCTGTTCAGGCAACCACCATAGGTCGCCTGACATGGGCAATTCCTGCTGGAGCAACCGCCTCACACGTTTATCGTTCACTAGATGGTTCTCCAACAGCGTGGGCCTCAGGGGTACATCTTTTTTCGATACCAACAACGCGTACAATTACCGGACCATTCTCATTTGTTGTAGCCAGTAATATAGCAACCATTACATTACCTGCAGGATACACAGATAATTTCACCCTAACCGATCCTCTGACATTTGTCTATGCTTCAACAAATAACGTCGTGTTGAGTGGTGCCTGCACGGTATTGACTATCACCGACACAACAGTGACTGTTTCTGTTCCCAGCAATGCCTCCTCAGACACATCAGCTAATTCCACGGAAATAAGAAGCATACAATCGATTTCCTTTGCACAAAGAAGCATCCGCGTAACAAGCGCGACAACAAGCACTGGCGGAGTAACCACTAACGGAGTACGCACTGGCTACATTGATGATTTTGCAACAACAGGCAACTATGTAGAGACAAGCTCCTATCCTGCAACGCTGTCTGCTACGTTTGTCACCACTCTTCCGCCACGATATCGTCAAACAACGAGTCTTGCTGCACTCATCAAGGTTCGATCTTCGCGTGGCGGGACACAAGGAATTACTTACAACGTGCGACGTGCATCAGATATTATTCCCAAAAATGACCTTCGGTACCTACGCATTTCAGAGAACATCCTTACAGGCACTATTCATCAAGCAACGCTATCGGGATTCATAGCTGGTTCCGAATTGAAGGTGACTGGAATGACAACCGGAACGATAGTGCCCGGACATCGTTTGTCGGTATCCACAACAACGGCGCCGGTGTATGTTTTAAGTCAGTCTAACAAAATATTGACATTTACGCCCACAGCCCCAATCACAACTGGTGGAACGGCAACAGGAACAGTGGGATTGATAAGCACCGTCGGTTCGGCAAAGCAATATACCGTGACACTTCCGTCTACAGCCGGACTGTATTTTGATGTGACTGCAGGACAGGCGGTATTCTCGGCAGAGTCGGACACCTCGGCATCGTCCCCAGGAACTGCTCCAACAGGGACGGTCATCAGCAAGACAGCCACATCCTTCGTTGTCCAGTGTTCATCATCAACGGCGACAAACACTGTCGGCAGTATCAAAAACATTGTAATTACCTACACCGCAACCTCCAATGGCGGAATGGGAACATATGTTCTCGGCTATGCATCATCTTCGTACTCTGCTGTCTCCGGAGTGGTGGGAACTGCCACTGCCAGCGTAGCGCTATCCACCAACACGGTCTTGACCGCAAGCACCTACGAAACGGCGACACCAAAACCCGTAGCTGGACAATTGCTTTTTCATTCCATGTCCACAAATCTCATGTCTTTTCTCTCCGGAGAACAAGACCTTACTTTGGACCCCTCACCGCTAAGAAAGCTATCGAATACCTACGAAATTAATAGGCAGTCAGGAAATGTGGAGCAGCTTTCCTCTGGCTCAATCTATGTTGTTGCGCCAGAAAAGTATTATTCAGTACTAAGCGGATCTTCTTCAGGATCGCAAACCATCTCGGACAATAACTCATTGTATTGGGTTCCGATGGACGCAAGCGAAGATTATGTGCTTTCTGAAAAGCCTGTAATACTATTCAGGGATAATAATACAAGCGCATCCGGAAGCGGGACATACTGGCCCACAAAAGTCTTTCCCATGAGACACGCAATTTCAGGCCCATCATTGAATCCGGATGATACAAATAATGTCTTGACGGAATTCTATGCCAGTACGGCGCAGGATTCCTTGTGGCCATTTGTTGAGCGCGTAAACACCATAGAAAAGACAAACTTGACAATGACTCCAAATACCAATTATTTTACCTATGTAGATAATGGGAGACAGTCATTGGATATTACTTCTGACTACCGGGCAATCTCCACGTTGCCAACCTCAAGTACGGCTCAGGCAATAACGGGATCAATTACCATTCCATATGGCACACAAATAGGCGTTCCCGGCACCACAAAACGATACAGAACTACCGAAACATCAGTGCTATCATCAACGCAGAACGAATCTCTTGTTCATGTTGAATCAGAAATATCTGGAAATTTTGGAAACACCGGAGCAAATACCGTAACTGAACTTGTGACAAATGTGTACGGAATAGCATCAGGAAACAATACAGGAGAAATACAATACGGATACGATCCGGAATCGGAAACAGAATGGAAAATGAGATTTTCCAGTTATCTGAAAAAACTTGCACGGGGCACAAGGGAATCCATACAAGAGGGCGCAAAAACAACATTCATTTCTGATACCAAGGGATATGTAAGCGAATCGGTAACAAGCGCACTTGTTTCTGAGTCAACAAACAACATCGTTGATTTGTATATACACAACGGAACATCGCAAGAGGTAAGCACGGCGCTTATTACTGCTTGTGAAAAAGTCATTTCCGGATATATTGATGGCACGACCGGAATTATTTACCCGGGCTACAAATCTGCAGGAATTCCTGTTTCCGTAAAGCCGTCGCAATTCAAGCTTTTCAATTTTGACGTGCAGCTCACGTTGTACTCGGGATGGTCTGTGGCCACTCTTTCTGCCAATGTGGAAGCAAATATCAAAAAATATATAAACAGCTTGGACATTGGAGATGGGTTTGATATCCCGTTAGCGACTGCTTTGTACGAAGACATTTATGATTCTTCAGAAACAAATCAATACAAGGTTGTTCTGGTTGATTCAATGGGAACAAAATCCGTCGCTTCGTCAACGCTCACTACCAAAGCACGTCCGGTAAAAATCACATGGAGTATTCCTTCGACTACTACAGGTCCGGCGGTAATAGGCGCAGAAATTCTCAAGTGGTCATCTGCGTCAAATGCCTGGCAGCTCTTGGCAACATACTATTACTCGGGAGATCAGGCAACGGAGTTTGTTTGGTACAAGCCAAAGAGAACAAACACCAATTTATTCCTTCCAAGTCTTACAACAAGTAATGGAGCAATAGTCAATGTTAATACGTTTTTGTCAACAACGGCAAACTATAGGGTGGGAGACAGGATCGAAGTTATCCAAGAAGGCGGATCGGGAGGAGTATTTACCGTCGACAGGGTATCCAGCGGAGGAATTTTGGTAGACACACCCGGTGCTGAGGGAGCAATCGTACCCAAAATAGGAGACGCGCCGTCCAACATTGTCATCAAGCTCAATGATGGAGGAACAGGATATACAAACGGAGCAGCAACGACTAGGCTTGTTCCTACCTATGATTCCATTCAGACAAAAGAAAAAATGTATGGATTCAATGGCGATTTGCCGTACTATTGGGATCCAAGTCCGGATTATCAGTCAAGACAGGATTTCATCCCTGCGCTTTCGCGATATGTAAGTCGCAACGGAAGAGTGCTTGTTCCTCAGGATTACTCTTTTTATAATGATGGAAGAAAATTTTTCCAGATTTCTTCATTAATCAGGGAAATCATGAAGACTCCAGGCGTGGCAGCAGTAAATGTTGTGGCTTCTGACGAACTGGGAACCGCCCATACTGTGTATGTGCCTAACAAAGGCGTTGTGATTCGCGCAAATACCATAAATATAAGATAAGAAAATGACAATTCCTGCACTTCCCATTGAAAACTCCACCATAGCTGAGCGTCTTTTTGCAGAAATGCCATCCGGTTTTTCCGCAGAAGCCATGATAGAAAACTTATTGGAAATACGTGTCTTTGCTCCCGCCTTGTCAAATGCAAATGACACCATAACATTGACAATACAAGACGGAATATTGACAGTAAGTCCTCGCGTGTCTTATATTGATCCTGAATACATTGACATGCGAAAAATGACCATAAAAAATCTTGTGGAATATTTCAATCAAAAATATCCTTCTGGATATACGCAAGGTGGCATAAGTTTTTCCTTGCATGAAGCCGCTTCTGCCACCAGTCTTGATCTTCTCTCAACAATACTTCTTGAGGGATCATTGGAAATTGACACCTCAATTACTTTGTGGCCAAAATTTACCTCTCCCAATTACCAGCTTATTTTCTCGTTGATGCTTACGTTGCGTGAGCATCAGCTGTCTGTAAAAAATGCATTGCGACAAACAGACCTTCGAGTGGCGTCTGGACAGTGGTTGAACTACTGGGGAGATGTCTTGGGAATTCAACGAGCCACATCGGAGATTGGATTTGATGAAAATTACCGCGGAAGACTTCTTTGGGAAACAATCATGCCCAAGACGAACAACTGGGCCATCGCGGATATTCTTGAAAATGCATTGAATGGTCGCGCACGAGTTGTCGATGGAGGCGCTCCCTTTCTTTTGGTAAATGCAACTACTGGAGCACAATCAGACTCAAAGTTGCTATTTGTTGAAGATCTGAATAACTCAAGCATTGTTGCCCCCTCGATAGAAGGCGCTTATTATGGGCAACTGTATTATCAGCAAAGTTCTGGCCGCTGGTACACATGCGTTGCTCCCAGAGTCGATACGACCCCAGCTATATGGAAAGTCCTGCCAGACTCAAGACATCATCTGGCGACTAGCAGTATTCTGGCTTTTTCCGGACTGCTTCCAACAGTCCCTTCCATAAATAATCATGACTATTACGATGTCGACACCGTTGTGGTAACCCCAACAGAGAGAACAAAAGGAAGCTTTTCCGGATACATAGACATATCAAAAATTAGTGATAATGGGTATCAGATACTCCATGTCAATGCCGTTGGCTACGGCGTGACCATTGATTTCGAATCAATGATTTCCGTTGCTTCAACTCATGTGTCATTGAATCCCGTTCTGCCTGATGGAACCACTATCATATCCAGAATTTCGGGAACTGCCGAATCCATAGCTGAATATGAGATAAGCTCATTTCCCACAAAAAGCATTGGCTCTTTAAATAATCCAGTCAATTTTGATGTTGGATATTCGCTATGGTCGCAAATCACACCTGGTTCTGCATTTGAAACAAGCGAAGAACGAAACATGAACAAGCTCGGCCCATTGACAGGAATTGGAACATTCACCGTATACGTCGAGCCGGATCAGGAAGATGGAACCATTTCGCCGCGATTGTACTCTCTTGTCTATCAGCTAGTGAACAGATACAAAGCAACCGGTGTATCATTTATCGTAAAACCGTTACAATAACAATAGCAACGAAATTTGGAGAACAAAATGAAACCAGTCAATGCATATTTGGGATACGATCCGTCAAGAGTAAGCAGAATCAATGAGATAGATTCCACTATTCATTCATGGGAATCCGTGCTATTCCAGCAAGGGAAAAGCGTCATGGATTTTGATCTTAATGTCTTGCAAAATATCTTGAGGAACAGCATTGGCAGTTTGGCAAACAATATCTTTGATGGTTCCGGATTTTTCAAAACACCGGGATTCACAATAAGCAACGCTGGGATTCTAGCCCTGCCATATCCTTGCGATATAAACCTTTATGGCAGGACCATAAAAGTCCGCGGAACAACGAATGCGGGGCTGCAAAAATCTTCTGTTTATACAGCTAATACAGGCAATCTTGCGGTTACTGCGCCGTTTGGCAATTTTTTCTGGCTGGAGTTCTGGTACGAAGAAATCACGCCAGTAACTGTTCAAAACGAAATTGTTTCGGCTGGAGATCAGCAAAAAAAGACCTATCAAGTTGACCCATATGGTGGGGAAGAAAACAGGAACACAGCGACAAACCCATACAACAATATTATCGATCCTATCTATGGAGCGGAGACTTCTCGTCGGGTGCAACTTCGGTGGAGAATACGAAGCACCAAAATTGAAAACAGAGCGACTAATTCTCTTGGATTTGGACCAAGCATCACAACTTTTGGTGGCAACGGAGAAGTTCTTGCAAGAGGCGGGAGGTCAGTTGATCAATCAACCTATGTTTTCTATCGATCCAGTGATTATCCGGTAACTGAATCAATTGGCACCTCGTATGAAAATTCAGTAAAGAATAGCCTCGTTGATTTTTCTTCGCCAAGGGATGAATATCTTTACATTGCCGGGAGGGGGACGGCAAATGATGCAAAAATTCTTAACACTGTAGATGGAAGAGTCTACGGAATTCCAATCTGCATGGCGTACCACACCAGCGTAAATGGGAATTGGATATACGATGATCTTTCCCACGTTGTTGGCATCAAAACCGGATCAGTTATTGCTGGTGGATCCGCACAAATTGGCACTCATGTTCATTTACTTATTAATGAAGGATATGATGGATTTGACGGAGATACTGGAAAGAGATGGGACAGGATAACTATAGCTACACAGCAAGATCCTCTTCTTGGTCGTCCCAATTTCCCTGCTGATATGTATCTGACTACAGATGACAAGACTGGGAATGTAGGCTATGTCATTCCAAGCAGGGTGTTAGTGCAAGATGCAGGTACTGCGGCACTGCCATCATTAACTTTTTATTCGGCAACTTCAACCAAGAACAAAAAGACGGGGTTTTCGTATTTGGACACAAGCAACACGGATTCTCTCATCGTTTCCGTGGGCGCAACAAATATTGGTCAATTTTTCAAGGATTCCACATCTTTTCAAACCACAAAAATCAGACAATGGGAAGCGAGCGCCATTGCGGAAAACGGACTTGTCGTGTCAGGATCAATTGAGGCGTCTCTCGACGCTTTTGTTCAGAGACGATTGATTGTCGGATATTCGCAAAACAACGATCTGATAAACCCCGGATTGGCCGGAGGAACCGGACTGAAGATAAAAATCACTGGAAACACTATTCAAATCCTCAACGGTGGGTCTGGATATCACGTTGGAGACGAGGTTGTTGTTGTTAACGGATCAACCACATCAACCGCAACGGTAGCAACGTTAAGCTCTGGGACAAAACAGGTTTCCGGATTACTTTCGGTAGCAAGCAATATTGTCACATTTACTTGTGGCCCAAATTCGGATGTAGCTGGAATTTCAAATGGAGACAGGATTTCTGTTGTATGGTCCGAGGGATCAATTACCACAAGTTCGACAGTCACTGTTGTAACAGTTTCCAATGATGACAATTCATTTACGATCTCCGGAATTGCTGGCATATCAAATGTTGTTTTGCGAATCGAAACAACCCTTGGGGCGCAAGTAGGTTGCGTCGGAACACTTTCGGCGTTCAGTCCTTCTCTTGCGGCCGGAATGTATTCTCCTGCACTTGTGGCTACAACAAAATACAAAACAAGCCGAATCAAGCAACTGCGAACTTCATACATCGCCGCTGAAAAAGCAATTTTGAAATCCGGAATTATCAACGGAAAAACAGATCAGATCAATGGAGTTGACATTACTGGAAACATCAACGCAAATGCCAGAGTGGAATTGCGTGTCAATTCTTCCGTTGTTGACACGACAGGGTCGACAACAAGGAACTCATATCCAAAAGCGCGATCAATCAATTTTATCAGGGGACCATTGATCAATCTCTCTGGGCAAATGAACGATTCCACAGACACGTTTGACTTGACAATATCTGGAGCACTCGATGCGTTCAATCTTTCGTATGACACACTTTCTCCAAAATACTATTTTATTGCGGGACGAGTGTACAATACGCAGCCACAAACAGGAACAACGGTCATTTCCGGCATGTCTGGTGACAGTACATTATCAAATGAACCTTTTTCTGTGACAAATACCGGAACTTTTACGATATCAATAACAGTAGGACTTCCTTCTTCCACTGACAACGACAAAACCGCAACAGTTACGGTTACCGGTGCAACAACGTTGACGAGTCTTGCCTCGGCAATGGAAAATGAAGTAAAAAATTTGGGAACACTGACCGTTGGATCAGTAGTAAGCGATGTGTCCGTCAATGGAGCAGAAATACGATACTCAACAAACACTGGATTCTCTTTCAATACAAAATCTTCAGCGGTTTGGAAAAGCATTACAGCCAATGCTGCTTTGAATAACCTTAACTTTTTGGAAAAAATTGGCGTGGAATCAAAGATTCAAGTCAATAACGTTGCCGTAAAAGAATTTACGCTTTCTTTCTATGAAGAATTCCAAAAATTTGCCAGTATAGCGCCAAGGATGATTGTGACGGATGCGGTCGCTGGACCCGTCAACGATCAAGCCAAAATACGTTATGTGCTAAGACACATGTTTTCGGGGGCAGATTTTACAAATGCTGCAACATTTCAATGTACTGTGATAGATGGACAATTGCCGACCGCTTCGGGAGCAATAACGGTTGCCAATGGTGGATCTGGATACCAAGTAGGCGATGTCCTTACCGTCAATGGATATGGATCAGGAACTAGGGGCTCAGTTAGAGTAACAGGGGTTACCACTACCGGTACCACCGGCCAAATTACATCAGTTGCTGTGTTTGAAAGTGGATCAAACTACCCCGTTACAAACAATCCGCGCCCAACAACTAGGCAAAATTTTATTGAAGTTGTCAATTTGTCAACAAGTGCGGATACTCCTTACCTTACCGTAAATTACCCCATTCTTGGATTAACTGTAGACAAGCTTAATCTTGTGTTTTCGTCTTCAATCACAAATATTGGAAATGAACAAAAAACGTTCATCAACAGTGGGGATAGGCACCTTTCCACATCTGCGCAGATGATCAGGAATGATCAAACAGCGCAATCAAATTTCATGAAACAAGCGTCACTTCCGTCAGATGTGTGGGTGGAAGGACGTTCAAATATTGCAGCAAGACGCGATCACCGACACGAGCGAGAACAATATCAGAATGCAGCATCCTCTCTTTTGCCATCTTCTCTCGGCGCACCAACAATTGGTTCATCATTGACCGTTTCACGTGGAGATCACACGCATGGTTGGCCTACCAACATTCCTGTGGGTGTCAGCTTTGGTGCGCCTCCAGCAGACACTGACGGAGCCTCTTTCAGAGACAGACGAGTTGGAACAGCAACGGAATTTTTTGGATTGACAGGGCCTGCCGGAAAGCAACGGGATAACCTTGTTGGGGACACAAGCGAAGCTAGCGTCGCCAAATTGCAAGGAGCTGATGCGCTTAAATCTGCCTTGGCAATATGGGATACCGATATTTACAATTCCCAAGTGAACAACACTCAGTCTACATTTTCTGGATATATTTCTGCAGAAAATCGACTTTCAGGAGGAAATTGGCTCACGATAACAAGTGGAAACACAGATGCTTTGGGCCTTTTTACGGTCAATGACACATCAAAAGGGTCGATCATTACAGTGAGCACATCAACGGGCACAGCAACATTTGAGGCAACATCAAATGTGATTTCTACTACTGTTGGTTCTGTCCAAAGAAATTATGTAACCATAAAATATATAAGCGATACAAATCAATCAACGGTTGTTACCTCTATTGGAAGTCCATCTAATCCCCAACAAATGATCGCAAAAAGTCCTCTGGCCACGGAAAACATCCTTCCTGATGTTGGCGGTCGTATAGTTTTTGGAGGCAAAGTTACGTATTCGGGATCAGACTACGCAGTTTTTGGTGGAATTCGAGGTGGGAAAGTCAATACTACACCAGGAGACAGGAATGGGTACCTTTCTCTTGAAGCGCGATATATGGGAGGATATGCCACAGACAACAATACGCAGACTAGATACATGACCGAATTTCTGCGCGGATACAATTCTGGGCACGTTACCATAGGAACGCTTCAATACGGATCCAATATTGCGCAAGTTTCCGATCTTATGAATGCTCAAAACATACTTCGAACAATGGGAGATCAACCAAGAAAACTTCGTGTCATGGGAAAATCCTTGTTTGAAGATGGGATTCTCATGAACAAAGGCAAAGCAGAGTTTACCAATATTGTCGCTACATCCGGAACCCCTAATGATGCTCTTGTGGAAATATGGTCGACCAATCAATCAGCCCGACCAATGATATCCCTTATGCAACGAAGTGTAAACCCTAACAATAACAATCCAAACGACACCGTTACTACTCCGTATATTTATGAAACCGGCTCCATGAATAAATGGAATACATATCTTACACAAGCAAGTGATTCCTCCGGAGCTGGACATTACACCATTGCACTTAGCACATCAACCATGGATACTTACAATGGATTTGCAATACAAGCTCAACGAACAGCAATTGGCAACACTGAATATGGATCAGTAAGCAAAGTAATAATGTATCCAAATGCGCAAATTGGATCCACATTAAATAATATTGCTCAAGTAAAAAGAACATTGACATTTCAGGCGAGAAATGATTCCAGCGTTATTGCTGGATCAGCGCTGGGAGGCATGAATTGGATTCTTTCCAGCAATGTCATTGGTGGAGACCGCACAAATAATTACGCTCTGCGTTCCTTTGCGGTATCCGCTGTTCCGCTAGGCACCTCGGGGTTTGCCGAGCTTTCGGGAGGAGCAACGCAAGTTGGCAAACCCGGACAGCCGGGAACGCTGTCTCCAAACTTTCAGACCTTTGTTCTGACAGATTTTTCCAACGCTGACAGTTTGTTGCTTTATAACAAACGCGTGGATTTTGATGCCAATGTCACAGTAAACGGCATGGAAATCACCCCAACCGCAACTACTCCAGCAACTTCATTCTTGAATACCACCCCGCAAAACATCTTTGAGGTATATCAGGGCACAACGGACAAGCCGTGGAGACTGGGCACATACACGGCGCTTCCATCATTGATGGGGACGTTTTCTGTTGCTACTGTTGTCTCAGGCAAGACTGTTCTTAGTGCCCCAACAAACACAACATACAGCGGAGTCTATGGATTTCTTGCTGGCCAAACATTCACCATAAATTCGATTGCGTATATTATCGACTCTGTTGACTACGTCTTAAAAACGATCACCTTTGTAGGAACTCCTACTTTGACAGTACCTGTTACCGTGAACGTAACTGACGTATCTGGCGGACTGAAAGGAAAATTTGACCGCATTGCAAATGAATACCGTCTTGGTTTTGTGGCAAGAAATGATTCAACGTGGAATACCGGAAGCATTGAATTCAAGGATCTTCACTTCCGTTCATATGTAGTATCTGAAACATCTTTGAGAAGCAAGATGTACATTGCAAATAACGGAAACGTAGGAATTTCAGATAATTATTTCCCTGCAACTACTGCTCCAAGTGCACTTCTGCATCTTTACGAGGCAACAGGTACCGTTGCAATATCGACTGCAATATCGGCTACCGGTGCTCCCACACTGGATAACAACAAACCTAAAGGAACATTGATCCTTGAGCATGGCGATCAAGGTGGAGCAAGCAGCATCGTTTTCAGGTCCAAGAATAATTCTGGCAGCGATTATGGATATATTCAATATCAGGATACCATTACATTAGGTGAAGCAGCAGAGCGTTCTCGGTTAATCATCGGAACACAAAATGATGCCAGCGATGCTGTTTTAGACACTACTACCAGTCTTGGAAGTGTGGCAGATGATGTGGTGATTTGGGCATCTGGAGCAATCATTGGCAAAGGAACTGGCGTTGCTGGATTGTTTGCCCCAAGAGTTTCCATTCCCGCACAAAGTTTTGTGGTTCCTCCTGGTGACATTACAAGTGCGCCAATGATTCAACAACGTGCTGCAAATGGTGCTCCCGATGGAGTTACGAGCATAGGATGGAATCGTCATGAGCTTATATACCAAGATGGTTATAATCTATACGCAGATTCAACCATAAGTTTGCCATATAACTACACCCCAGACATGACAATTACTGTAAGAATTATCTGGTATGGAGATAATACTTCTACTCAAAATTTTGCAGCTCGCACTGGAACCGTGAACTGGGAGGTGTTTGTTGCAGCCGTTAGTCCAGTTGCTGGATCAACCACCGGCGGCGTTGCAGGAGTAGCAGCTAATCGTCCCTCAAGAGTACCCGTAAGCATTAATTCCGGCGGCACAGCACATCAGGTGAACTGGGACACCACGTATGGGGCTGTACTTACGGAAACAAAACTTACTTGGACGCCGGTAGAATTTCCCAACATGAATGCAAGACCTGGCGATTTGCTGGGTATTCGACTTCAAAGAAATGGTGCAGCAGTAGGAAATGTTGCTGACACCTTTGCAGGAACCGCATTTGTTCTGAATCTTATCTTGGAGTTTGGAAATGAAACTGGACCGTTGTTTAATAGCTAGAAAAGGAGTAATCGATGATTGATGATGTATTTTTGCAGCTGCCCTCGCGGCATTCCATTTCAATAAAATATATTGATCAATCAAACGTGAAATATTTTTTTGCAGATACTGCTCCCATTGATGCATGCAAGAATGGCTGTCCGGAATATCATTCAGTATCAAATGCACTCAATCATAATCTTTTTCAATATTCATTGGGGGATACGCATTTGCCGGGAGTTCCTGCGGATTTGGTTGCAGAGAAGGATCTTGCCTCATTTGTTGCGTTTAATAAAATATCTGTCCCAGTGCAATCACTGGAGCATCAGATAGTGGACACGGTATTGCTTTGGGACAGCGATGGAGAAAACGAGTGGAACCATTGCAACAAATGGGCTGGTGGTTGCGGCTTCAGCGCAAATCCCGCGCTGTGGGACGCAACCATGAGATTTGAAAAAGGAGTCATATCAGGTATTCTGTCTATACCAATCGGAGCATCTTTGGATGTCATTGCACAGCTTATTGAGTCATTGGTACATGAATGATCATGAAAGACTATGTTATTGAGAAAAACACTGTTCTAGAAGAAGACATTGTCATTGATGTGGATCATTTTGAGATACAGGACAATGTGTGTGTGGAAATACTCAATAGCGCAAAAATTTCCTGCAAGACATTTGTCATGGGCAAGCAATCACTGATCAACGGAAAGGGAACAAGCTCGGTGATGCTGACCAATCCTGTTTCTGGATTTCACGCATATCGCGACCGGTATGGGTTTTCCAGTGGAGGAGGCGGTCAAGGAGGCACTCACGCAGGCATGGGAGGCCTTGGGGGACCGGGAAGAGGAAAACCTGTGCGTCCCAACCGTTTGGATCACCGTGTTTTGCGCGGATCATTGCATGATGATAGCCAAGGAGAAAGCGGCACAATTGGCGGGAATGGATACCCATCAGGAATTGGAGGAGGACAAGGACTTGGTGGAGCTTCAATTGTTATCGAAGCTTCCGCAATGCATCTAGGATATGAATCATGCATTGACATGTCTGGAAGTGATGGGAAAGAAGGCCAATCCAGTATGTATGGGTCAGGCGGAGGTGGCGGAGGAAGCGGAGGAAAAATACATATTATCACGAGACATCTCATTGGACGCGCCGCTTTGTTTTTTGCAAATGGAGGAAACGGTGGGCCCGGAGGGCGAGGCGAGAAGACTGGATCACAAGGCGGCGGTGGTGGCGGCGGGTATATCTATCTTCGATGCATTCCGCAAATGGAAATGCCAATGATGCGTTTTTGGGGTGGGGCGGGTGTGTTTTCAGGAGCAGAAGGCCATGGACTCATGGAACCTATTGTCAATGAGCCGAGAACAATTCATCGCACTGTTGACATCACCCTTTTTGAAATAGGACTTGATCACTTCATGGCAATGGTCATTGATCCCGTTTCTCAATCCAGAATGAAAGTTCATCTGCTGGAAAATATTGCATCAAATTCTGATGCTGAAATAGAAAGAAAAATCCTTGACAAAATACACATCACTCACGGATTGGAGATAGTGTCAAATGGGACTTAATATTCCAAGATTAGGTGGATTGATAAATTTTGGGCACGGAGAGGCCGGAAACCTTACGGTTCCGTATGATTTTTATGACGGCGTTTTGGAGGCAGGAGCGAGCAGCGTAGAAAAGGTTGTGCCGCCAAATTTCAGCAATCTGACAATGGTCATCAAGCGTCCCGACATTACTTACGGAAGCATTGTCGTATTGGAAAGTAGGGCAAGTTCAACAGATCCTTGGACACCAGTTTTTACCCTTGATTGCAATACTACCGATACTCTCGATAGAACATATCTGTATCCGGCAAATGTATTCCAGACTCGCGGACCAACAATGAAGGTATGGAGAAGAAAAAGAATAATTAAAGAAGCTGTGCAATGGTCTGGACGGTGGGGTGGACATTACAATGGCTGGGGACTTGTCGCCCCTCCACCAAATTCGGCAGAGGCGGATCCAAATCCGGATGAGGCTAGGTTCAATCCTTGGAGAGGGCAACATGGCGGCACTGGCAACAATTGGGGTGATAATAACGCAAAATTTACTTGGCCTAATCAACCCTTTACAATGACAACCACTGGTGTCACAATTTCAAAATCTTTTTCCTCTGAAAGTCCATATTCAAATTGGTCCATTAACGGCACAGCAATAGACGTACTGCCTCAGTTTGGGGTTTATTACGCTTGGAATGATGTGCCCACAAAGCCGGGTCCTTTGGCAGTTGCAAAATACGGATTTGTTTCTGCAAAGGGAAATTGGCGAGGAGGTGCATCTGACAATACCAGTTCTTTGTATGGGCCAAGAGCAGGACAGGGAAAAGCGGTCACAGACACAGTACACTCAGTTGCCGTAGTTGCCTGCAGGAACACGAATGTCGAATCCTCAGCCTACGAAAAATTGATCATTGAAGATAAGACGGTTGATAAAGAATACATGACATATAAGAGTGGATCTGAGTTATTGACTGGAATGCAAGAGTACTTTCCAAATGGAATTGATGCATCTAGGCAATTCAGGGTGCGTAATCCTAGCAATTTCAAAATCAATGTTCATTTTTTTGCTGCAAAATATACCGTTTCGTCGGTTGGTGGAACAACCGCTTTTTTTTCTAACGTAACTGTGAAGCCTTGGGGAAGACTTGAGATTCCTAGGGCAGCAGACTTTCGCGTAGAACAATTCATGACGGTTCTACCAAGCACATCATATCCTCATTTCACAAACAATACACAATCTACGCAATATTGCCCATCGGGATTGGTTTCCGACTACGAAGGTGATCGCCGGACATATGCTGCTCCAACAACGCCAACTGGAACCATCAATGGAGGAGGAGGTGGTGGACACGCCACACAAGGCGCTAGCTCCGGCGCAGTATCGGGAGGAGCAGCTCGGATAGCGGGACCACAAAACATTCCGGTAACCCTTGTTGATCCGCAAACTGTCCGCACCGCAACAGACGCCAAGGCGCTTGGCTTTATTCCCGGACAAGGATTGGAAAAAAATGTTTCTGGTTCTGGGAATAATACCGGTCAACTGGACGCTGAAACATACATAGAATACATTTCTGGCAATGAAATGCGATTAAATAAAAGTCATGTTTTTATTGATAACGTTGCATCGAACAAGATACATGTGAATGCATTTCATTACGATCTTGATCGATTATATGACGCTCCATTTAACAGAACAAAACCGTGGACAATGTTGCTAGAAAGTCAACACCTAGGGTCTCCGGGTGGCGATGGTGGAGATACCGACACGTATCCCGGAAAAGGCGGAAGTGGGGGTGGCGCAATACGAATGGTTGTTCGATACATGAGCTTAAGTGGACGAATATGGGCAATTGGCGCGTCGGGAGCTCAGGGACGAGCAACTCATGGTGGATCTTATCAGGAATGGTCACGATCAGCTGGCGGCGGTGGCGGAGGAGGCGGATCTGGTGGGACAATCTGGCTTATTGCCGAGAATTTGTCCGGAGGGTATGGCACACAAGTATCAGGTTTGGCTCCCGGGCTGAGTCCCATGTGTTTGATGGATCAGGCATACTGGAATTTTCCTGATTTGCATGGAGAAGAAGCTGGCGATGGATCACTTCCAATCATCATGAATCTTTCATCAGGTCCAGTAAATGTGTCGGGAAACATCAGTGTCAACGGTGGTGATGGCGGACAAAGTGGATTACAAGGAGACGCCAGGCCTGTATGGAGGCCGGAGAAATGGGAGCGCGGTACTGCTTTTTCATCAACGCCTGAGCTTGCGTATGCTGCGGATCCCGGATCAAGCGGCACTACACCATTTTCTGATGAAGGAATAACTGGCACCAGCGATGCGCTTGGAACAGAAAAACGTTTTACGCCGAATTGTTTCTACTATTACGAAATTACTGGTTGGCTGCCCCCGACGTATGAGTACGGTTCTTACGAAAGCTATAGATCAGAAACAAATAATGGCGTAACAAGCTATACATCAAACGGCTCAACACCATATATAATTGGTATGAAAATTACACCGATTATTGAAAGTAAGAAATTCGAGTTTTTCAACAATTCGGGAAACGGAGCCAAAGAAACAACAGCTGCAAGCTTGGCATGGGCAGCGGTAAATCCTTCAGCGGGGACACCAAAAGCCTTTGTTGATGCCGAAATTGTGGCTAAGACATTTGTGCGGGACGCAATAACCTACGATAAAAATGGGGGTGGTACGCAAACTATTGCCAGTGCCACCATAATACCCACGTACAACGCTAACGCTGCTACATCAACGGTAGACAGCATTCCTTATGCCAACCTCACTTCGTTAAAAACATTGAACGGACTGACTGATAACCTATATGACACCCCATGGTTGGATTTTGTCAAGAAAGCGTGGGTTGGCAATGCGTATCAATTGAAAGCCACTGTTCAACAAGAAGCGCATTGGGGCGAATGGGATGGAGACGACAATGGACAGAATGGTGGCGCCGGATCAGCCGGAAGAGTTCGCGTGGACATTGGACGACTTGATGGATTCAATTATCAGGGAATAACGGTTACGCGCAAGGCGGGAGCCCTGAAAGCCGATCCTACTCCAAAGGTTCTTGCATCTTGGACAACTGGCGAAACCGGGCGCACTCCGCGGGACGGAACCGTCTATCCGTCGCCTGATCTGGTCAAGTGGTATGACCCAACTCATAATTTTGTTTATCCGGGAAATGGCCCACTTTGGGAGGTCTGATTTGACGAAGCGTTCGAACAAGATGCTATACTAGATTCATCACCATGAAAGGAGCGGAAATCATTGGCAAACAAGACAAAACCCACAAACGGCAAGGTAATGGAGGAACATATGATTATTGACGGCACAGCAACCGAGATCGACACGGAATCCCCGGAAGAGGGAACGGCAACTCCCAGTGACGTTCCCTACGAAAACTTCGTGGAAATTCTCCAGTCTGGAAAGTATTCGGGAGAATTGTGGGCAGATCTTGAACGAGACAAGATTCGGGCGCAGGTTGAAGTCCGTTTTGCCTCAACCCGCAACAACGAGGGACGCCTTCAAGCCGCAACGGAGAAGTTGAACCGGGCGGTCTCGGAACAGAACGCCTTGGAAACTGAATTTCCCGCCGCGGCAATGTGGGGGAAGTATTTCATTTCCACTGAGGCGGTGACCGCAAAGCAGGCGGAAAACAACACTCCGAAGTAATTACTTCCGCAAACTGGTCGATTCCCCGCAGAAATGCGGGGAATCATCGTTATACGCCGCAAATCCAAGGAGATACTCATGTCATCAATTAGCGGAACACCAAAGACCCGCTTTGCAACTACTCCCGTGATGCCTGTCCGTGAACTAGACACACACACATTCCCCCAGATCCCCGGAGCGCCACGAGGCTCCGTCCGCTACGAAGATGTCTTTGATGCGGCAAAAAAAATGCAGGACATTCACGAGAAAGCATCATTCAAGGTTGGTCGGGGAATCCTTGACCTGCGACATGCTGACGGTCCCATAGCCATGGTGTTCTCGTCTGACTGGCACCTTGGAAGTCTTGGTTGCGACTATGACCAGATGCGTCATGATCTCGATTTCATCATGAAAGTTCCAAACCTCGGCATGGCAACCATTGGGGATCTCAAGGATAATTTTGGCAGCTTCAAGAACGTGTCTGCCGTACATGGCCAAGCATTCTCGGGAGAGTTGCAAAATCTTGTCCTGCACGACATTGCCTCTCGCCTGATTGACAAGGACAAGCTTTGGGTCATTACGTGGGACAATCACTCAACAGAGTTTGACGAACGGGTCATTGGATACGAAGCGGCGAATTACATCTGGCGAGAAGGCGTGATGAAGAAGAAAACCATCGCTCTTGAGGGCGAAGGCTATGTCGAGCTGCACATTGGCGAAACATTCTATTCCCATTTGATCATGCATCAGTCTCGCTCTCACAGCAGTGCGCACAAACTTGCTGGCAACAAGCGGCTGTATCAAACACGTTTCCCCGCTCATGTGGTCGCAACCGGACATACGCACAGTCCTGACTTTGAGCATTTTACACACTACGAGATTGCCGAGGCGCTTGGATACGATTTTGGCGGCACCTCATACCTGATCAAGACTGGAACGTACAAGACCAAGGATACCTATAGCCAACGGTATTTTGGTCAACCATCCATCGGAACACCAACCGTGGTCTACTTTCCCATGCCAAAGAACAAGCGGAAACACCTTTGTTTTCCCAATGCGGAAGACGCAGTGAGATACATGAACAGTTCCGCATTTACCCATGATTTTTCCGAACAAACCGGGAAGGCTGCATTCTACACGTAGAATTCTCCATAATCAAACAAAGGAGAATAAAATGATAAAGTTCATCATTTTGGCATTCCAAGCATTGTTTCAAGTTGCAGTCATGACCCCGGAGGAACAAATGAACATGGCGGACGCATTGGACAAGGTTCTGATTGATGCAATCTATTTTAGCTTGATAGCCGTTGGAATCATGGTGCCGGTCGTTTTGAGAACGCTCAACAAACGACTTTCATCACTAAAGGAAAATGATCATTTTTCCTTGCTGGCAAGCTACGCACAACTGGCGGTTCAAGCCGCGGAGCAAAGCATCTCTGACGGAAAGGCAACAGAGAAGTTTGCGTACGCTTCAAAGTTGCTTGCTGATTCTGCAAACAGGCACGGAATAAAATTCGTGACTCCCGATCTTATCAGCACCATGATCGAATCCGCGGTATTTACCATGAAGAAAGGCATTGAAAAGAAAGGATAAGAAGGAATAGCCATGCAAAAATATATTCAGAGCGAGTACAACGAAAAAGCGCACCGGTGTCGTGAAATGCGCGGTGAAGGCGTCGGTCGCGGACGGGAAAGCACCGACATGTCTGTTTCATTGGAATTGCTGCTCAGGGAACGCAAGCGATTGCTTGTTGCGTCACAATCCCGATGGAACGCCTCCCTGACGGAGGAACAACAGGAGTCGCTTCTGGCATTGCGTGAACATTGGACATCCGAAAGAATTGCCAAGGAACATGTCGCGCCAGTGACTGCGGACAGGAAAACGAGGAATTGGCTGGACTTCCAGCGATTCCGTCTGGAACGAGGAGATTTTGTTGACGATTTGTCAACCGTAACAGAGGAGGAATGAATGTTTCCATTATTGAAGTCCACAGAACAGAACCCGACCATGGGTGGCTATGATTTTGGCGAATGGAGTACGTATTCAAATCAATTTCATCCTGGACTCGATTTTAATGCCGGAAGCGGAGGTGATGGAGATTTAGGCATGGATTTGGTAGCCGTGTGCAAGATGGCATTACGGGCCAGCGAAGAGACCGCTCGCGGCTATGGAAAACACCAATGGTGGGAAATTCTGGAGGGCCCCCATGTGGGATCTTGGGTTCATTATTGTCATGCTAACAGTTTTGTTTGGGGCGCTGATGCTATTGGACAACTAGTGAATCGTGGTGATGTAATTGGTGGGTGTGGCAAGTCGGGAGGTCAGCAATTTGCACATTTGCATTTTGAGGTCAAGAATGACAAGCCTCCGACATGGGGGTATTGGGGCGGTGGATTGACAAAAGATCAGATGCTTGCTCAATATGTTGATCCGTTGACGTTTTGCAAGGATTATGACAACTACGTGCCAAGCGAAGAGCAAAAAGGAGAATACGAAATGCTGAGTGATGCGGAAAAATCCCTTATCAACGCAGTGCGTGAATTGAATTTCATTTCCAATGCCGAATCGGTTGTCCGCCTAATGGCTGGCCTCAACGCAAACGAGACCAGTGTCGAGGGATGGATCAACGAGATCGGAGCCCTGCGTAGCCAGCTGGTTCCCGCCGACACCGCCTCTGCTGAGTATACTGGGGATCACCCCGAAGAGAAAAGTGGATAAGCATCAACAGATCGAACGCGTGTTCCGGGTCTATCGTGACCCGGAACGGTTGCGTGGTGTCCTCCGTCTCCGCACTCCGGCTAGTCGTGAAGAAAGTGAAAAGGGTCGATATGGCCGATGTCCAGTCCTTGGTTGCTCTGCGCATGGAACTGAAAGCAGTCCTCTGGATCTGCATCATATCATCCCTCGTTCTCATTCCGTTGCAAGGAAGGATGACTACACAAACCATCTTTACCTTTGCGGCGATTTTTTTCCCAAGAATCACCACAAGGCTTTGCACGGAGAAGCCACACTCGGCTATCGAGACTGGAAGCATCTCGGAGTCTTTGATGCGTTGCTCCCCTCGGAGGAACCGTCGCAAAACCAGCAGCTTCCGCCAGCAACAACAGATCAGGTCGAGGCTGTGCTACAGTTGGTGCGAACCGACCCTCTCGCCTCTGCGCTCTTCCTCAGTAACCCCTCCCTTGTAGTAGAATACGGGAGTAAGAACGGTTATCTCCCCTTTCTATTTACTTTGGGGAAGAACGACTTAGAACGAATATATTCTTTCTACCGGGAGAAAGACGAATGGAACCCCTTGAAAAGACTTCTGAAACCCAAGATGCCGTTAGGCAGTGGTTGAAAGAATCTGTCTCTCCTGCGATTGAAGAGGCTAGCTTGTACTTGTACGAATTCAGCCGTTCTGACTTACGCGACATTGATGCTTGCCGGGAGATGCTCAGCAAGATCATTACGTTGAACCACAAGCTTGGCATCATCTATGCTGATGTTGTAGAGTTGCGAAACGAGTTCCAGACCCAATGCGATGAGGTGTATTCACGAGTCGTGTTGACTTTTGGCGGCAGAAATCCGAATACCGACACCAAACTTACCCAAGAATCCATCAAGGCCGCGGGTGATTTGGCTTCTTCAGATATACGTTCCTTTGCCGAGTTGTTCCCTACTGTTGCGAAACGACTCAACATGGAGCCTGGATCCGAGCCAAAACGGAGACATAACTCCCTCTCTGCAACAGCTGAGAAGATCAAGGGCATCCAGCGCGATTTGCAGGAGAGCGTCAATGCCATCAAGCACATCGGCAACCGGGAACTCCAGCACGTGATCCACGGCATTTCCTGAAAAAATGCCGCCCCTTGACATTGGTGCGACGGCCGGGTACCATCGTGTTGGCGAGATCAACACTTACCTGAAAGGACGCACCACATGCCCTGCCACGACATCCTCGTCCAGACCGGCATCCTAGAGGCTGACCAGTCTTCCCTTGAACGCGCAGCCCAGTTCTGGGAAGCTCAGGTATCCGCAATGGGACTCCTGGTTCCTGCAGGATTCCGCGCTTCGCTCACGCAACGTGCAAGCTACGATGACACTGCATCGCAGCGACTTGATTTGCTCGGCCTCTACAGCATCCCTGCGGCTGACCAGCAAGTGATCAAGCAGCGTTACGAGCAAGCCTACGTAGGGGCGCAGATATTTGCCGCCCTTCAGGCTGATGGCTACGAGATGACTTCCTTCTGGTCTCCGGAACACGAAGGCACGTGGGTCATCGAGGCGCGTGACAACAGTCGCAATGCGACCATCGGCGTTACCCTGTACCGGACGCTCGACTTTGAAATCGATTTCCTCGATGCGCTTCATGATGACAGCGTGTGGCTGTCGGGTGGTGAATTCGGCCGGGTGCTTGAATTCATGCGCCGATTGGGCTTGTCCACGGAAGTCGTGAAGCAGGAGGTGGACGAAGACACACGCCGCGCCCTTTCCAACCAACTTTACGCTTAAGGCCGAAAGACACCATCATGGTCATTACTCTTGCAGAACAATCCGAAACGCCCCGTCCCGAGTGGCTCTGGACAATGATGCGGACCTACCGCACAGGACAGGCTCACGCATTCCTGCTTTCCGGTCGTGGCATCCACGACATTGACGCAACCATAAACACCATTTACGACAACATCTATCACATCTTCGGCAACAAGTCCATATCAAACAAGCCAACGCAGTTCGACTTCGACATGGTTGTCCGGTATGACCGTTTCGGAGGTTTCCGCTTCCTTGGCCCCGCGGAGAAGAAACAGAAGGATCGCGACCTGTTCAAGCAACTGGTTGACCCCGGATCCACGACCGAACCCTCGGTATCCATTCCATCCTCAGGGGTCATCCGTGGTGGGCCAATGGGCGCAGCTCCATCGAAGGGCGACATTCTGGAGCGGAATGCTGCCCCAGCCTTGGCACTGCCCCTGATCAATCGCGCATTGATGCAGGCGGATGTCCGCATCTGCCTCATCCTCGACGAGTTCCAGAGTCTCTCTCCGCGGGGAGAGTGGGACACGATTGGGGACATGTTCACCAACAACATCCTTGCGTATCGCAGCTGGGGTCTTGATTTCGAGAATGTTGGCGGAATGGGCGCAAAATTTCGCAAGAAGAAGGGTGGCCACATGGTCATCGGCATTTGCGATGACAAGTCGGAAGTCTCTGCGGTGATCTCCAAGGGACGCAATACGTCAGGGTGGGTTCCGCTCAATGTCGGGTTTCCGACCGCATTGGAGCGCGAGTACTTCATTCGCGAGAACGTACTGACGGGTGATTTCCTGGACAAGATCGACATCGACTTCGGAAATGACACTGCGAATGCCGCTCCCGCAGCATGGCTGGCTGGAGCGACTGGTGGGTTGTCCATACGCGCCATAGAGGACATCCGCCTGATCGGGGAGCGCCACATGACGCTGACACGGGAGATGGTGCAGAAAGTCATCAACGACACGATTGCGGAGCAGTTTGCCGGTCAGGGTGGCAGCGATTACCTGAGCGTGATCAATCCGACACGGGGGTTGCGGGATTACGGGTTCCCCACGTACTTGGTTGAGTATCTTGAGTGGTTCCTGCGTCAATTCCGTGCAGGAAAGCTCCGCAATGCGAACATCCTTGAGGCTGGCCCTCCCGGCACTGGAAAGAGCATCCTCGCGTATGCCTTGGCCTACGAGCTTGGGTACAAGTGCGTTCACTGGTCTCCTGCGCTCACGCAGAGCAAGTGGGTCGGGGATTCCGAGAAGCAGCTTCAGGGAGTGCTCGACTGGATAGAGGCCAATTTGCCTTGCATGGTTTTCATTGACGAGATCGACGTTGCCCTGACCTCGCGGGATGGCGGGTCGATTGATACCTCCGGCGTGGGTTCGAAGATGCTGTCCATCCTCATGCCGTGGCTTGAGCGCGAGGAAATCAAGGGCAAGCTGCTGCTGGTCGGCGCAACCAACCGTGCGGACAACATCGATGCGGCCATGCGGCGACGCATGCAGACGGTCATTCCGGTTCTTCCGCCCATAACCGCAGAGGATCGACGCGCAGTCCTGTTCAATGTCCTTGTCCGCGAACAGGGTATTCCCGCCGAAGCCATCGAGATTCCTGACGAGGTTGTCTCGGATCTGGCTACGAAGTGGTACACGCAAGCCAACTTGAGCGTCCTTGCGGAGAAGGCAGCTTCGATAGCCAGCCGTCGGGATGAGGATTTTGCGTCGAATGTGGCACACTTCCTCAGTCGTGCAGCGGTTACCTACCGGGTGGACACCACGCGCACGGAGTCACTTTCCTACGCTGCGGCATCACAGGCATCCGATACTGACCTTCTGCCTCCTGGTTTTGAGTTCAAGAAGGCGAACGAATCAAAGATCGCACCCAAGGAATCAAGTGATGAAGATGAAGAATTTCCAGCGAACACTCGTTTTGTTCGATAAGAGGAGCATGCAAATGACTGAGATGGAAAGCTTGCAGCAATCAGCCGACATGGATGCTGCATTCCGCGCGGAATACAACTACGTACCGCAAGTGGATTTGGAGGCGGTGGATTTCGAGGCTCTCGTGATTGGCGGGTGTTTCGGATTCAGCGTCAGCAAGCCAGTGGAAGATCCTGTTGGCATCATGGAGAAGGAAATCGAGCGGCGCAAGGAACGCCTGCTCCGGCAAATAGCGACGTGCACGAAGTACGACTGGGACTGGGATATCGATCCGTACTGCACGGAGGTGATCTCCCACATGGCTCAATCCAAGGATATGACCGAGTACTACAACTCACTCTGACAGGCAGGAGAAAGCAATGACCACTACGCTTATTGAAACTGGCGCGTTGGACCTCAAGGATCGTCTTGGCTTGACGGAGACTCCACGCGCGATCAACACGAACATCATCGACATTTTCGAGAATGGCGTCATGGCAACCGTTCGCATCGGGGCTGAGCGATTCGGGTTCAGCATCAAGATTGCAGACCTTGGGATTGTTCCGACTCGCAAGAACTCCAAGGACAAGACGCAAGCGGCAATCGATGCGGTATTGCGAGGCATCCAACGGGCATCACTCCTTCCTCGCGACCAGATGTGGTACATGGACGAAACCGGGCGCAAACTCACCATTCCGCGTCCGGAGAACAGCGAACGGGCAATCCGGATGCTCTTTCCTACCCGGTACGACGATAGCAACGCGGTTGATGGTCCGGTCGAGGATCAGAAGTCACGCATGAACACCATGATTTCCGCCCCAACAGTCTGGGCCATTCCGCTCAATGGAATGACCTTCATTCCCGAAGCCTCCTTCTCCCGATGGAAGGAGGAGTACGACAAGGCGAAGGAATCCCATTTGATGGGCGCAACCCTCGTCATCGACAATTACGACCGCATCAAGGCAGCTTCCGTGCGACATTACGAGCGCATTGCCATTGATGTGTACAACCGTCTTGCGAAGACTGCTCCCGAAGTCATCGAGTCGATCTCCATTCTTGAGTTCACGCGCCGATGGAAACGCGCAGTCATTGCAGCTTGGCCTTCCAAGAAGGAAATAGAGAAGAATTTCTTGGTGGAATCCAAGTTCTATTGGGTTCCCCTTCCGAGCCGGGTGCAGGAGGATGTTGCCAAGGCGCGTCAGATGAAGCAGGCATTTGACGATCAGGATCGCAATTACCAGGCATCATCAGAGATTCGCAAGGCAGTTCTTGAGACCCAGTCCAGCCAAGTGCACGAGCTGACGACATCCTACATCAAGACCATTCTTGAGCGTACCGAGCACGTATTCATCAACTTCCTCAAGTTCCTTGACGAAAGTGACCGCAGCCCCACACCCGCACAGTTGAACGCGGTGTTGAAAGTCGTGGACATGATCAAGGTCTTGGGCATGGGCATCAACACATTTGATGATCTGCGCCTTCAGGCACAGGAAATCGAGAAGGTCATCGAGAATCACAAGGTTTCCGCCACGACTGCCAAGAAGACCCGGACTTCCAAGACGGTCCTGCGCGATCAGGATTCGTTGCTGCCGGAAGCCTTGGCAAAGGCCGTGCAGATGATGCGCATGGAAGCCGAGGCCCTGATTGGCACTGAAGCACGTCGCACGGTGTACAACGACAAGGATCCCGGCGAAATCTGCAAGTCGATCTTCTCCGGCATGAGCCAGCTTGAAAAGGCTGCTCGCCGACAGGTGCGGGTCTCGGAAGAGGTTGTATCGTCCGTGGAGGAGGATTCATTCTTTGACGAGGAGTTTGAGAGCAGCTTCAAGAACTTGCGCCTCATCCGATCCAGCGAAGCGTAACACCACACTACCGGGACACGTACAATCTACGTGTCCCTAATTCTATTTTGAGGTGAACAATGGTAGCACAACCAGTAGCCGATGCCGAATTGTCAACACTTGACACTCTTATCTCCTACGTTGATCGCGGGTGGAACATCTTCCCGGTTGAAAACAATGGCAAGCGCCCGGTCGTGGTTTCCATGTCCAAGGATGAACAAGGACAACCATTTGAAATACGGTTCAAATGGAAGGAATTCGAGAGCAACCGCGTCACCAAGGAACAGGTGATGAAATGGTACAAAGCGTATCCGGAATGCAACTGGGGAGTCATTTGCGGCAAGATCAGCAACATCTGTGTCGTTGACATTGACGGAACGGAAGGCGCGGAGAGCATCAAGAAGTATCACCCCGAGATGGAAAATACCAAGACGTTGGTGCAGAAAAGCCCTCGCGGATTCCATCTGATCTTCAAGCATCCCGGCAATCCGGTCAAATCATTCCCAATTTTGCCCAAGGTGGACATCAAGGGCGATGGCGGCTACATCGTGATCGCGCCATCGAAGACCACGGACGGACAGTACCGGATCCTGCTCGACGAGCCGTTGGCGACTGCACCGGGCTGGGTGGTCCGTGGAGAGCGATCAGGATTCGACGAGGATGCCCCAAACTTGCCCGTACAGGCCGGTTCGCCTCCCGGATGGGTATCTGACCTACTTCTGAACGGAAGTCCGTCAGGGCGTCGAAATGCTGATGCGGCCAAACTCGTCGGGTACTTCTGGAACCGTCAGGTTCCCGCGGACATCATCATGAATGTCATCACGCCGTGGGCTGAGCGATGCCAGCCACCCATGGACATCCGCGAGATGAAGACCGTGGTCAAATCCGTGTGCTCGTACCAGCAGATGGCACGGAACCGCGGGGTCGTCGATCCGCCGGTCATGAGCACCACAGGGGTGGGCTGGCGGTTTGCATGGGACAAGCTGGGCATTGACATCGAGATTTCGCGGCTGCGGAGTCAGAACGCTTCGGATTGGTTGGCGAGATTGAGATCCACACGTCAATCCCGGCATTTCCCAAGTATCTCTATGGGCCGTCAGATTACGCGTTCAAGAGCGGACAGGCGCAGGCACAGCTCATCCAGGAACTCAACAAGCGCATGAATGGCCCACAATGGGCGCAGATACTCACGGACATGTCCCGTCTGGTCATCGGACAGTTCTCCAAGGGTTCGGAGTGGCAACTCCTGCGGGAAGCGAACCGTTCCGTCAGTTTCGGGTACGCCTACAAGCCAGTGCTCCTTGCCAAGGAGCCGACGCTCTGGTTCAGCGCAGGTGGTGGCATGAAGTCCTATCTGGCATTGGTCATGGCAGTCATGATGGAAACCGGCATGGATCTGGGCTTGGGACCGGCTTTGGTTCGCAATCACGTTGCCTATCTTGACTGGGAGTGGGATATTGGCCAGCATGCACGGCGGCTTGATGCGATCATCTCTCCCGAGCAGCAGGAGGCACTTGGAGTTGACATTGTCTATCGGCAATGCGGTGGGAGGCCACTTCGCAAGCAGCTCGATGAAATCAAGCGCATGGTTGCGGAAGAGGGCATCACGTACGTCATCATTGACAGCGCATCTCCTGCATGCGGACGCGCAAGCGACAATGACGAGATCGTTTCCTTCTTCCAGGCCATTTCCGAGTTGCGTGTCGGATCGCTGGTGCTTGCTCACGTGACGAAGAATGATCGTCAAGGTGAGGAAGGCGCAAGCATGGCGTATGGTGGAGTGCAGTGGGAGAACCAGAGCCGGAGCGCATGGAATCTCCGCAAGAGTCAGGAAGAGGGATCGAACTTTGCCGACCTGATCCTGAGTCATCAGAAAGTCAATGGTGGCCCCCTCAGCCTCCCGATCACGGTTCGTTTCGAGTTTCCGGATGAGAACGATACCAACCAGCAGATCGGAATTGGCCTTGTCAGTTCTCCGGACATGGCCCGGAGTCGGGATACCAGTCCAAAACTCTGGGATCGTGTTCGCGAAGCATTGAAGAATCGCCCGATGACCCTCGAATCACTTGCCGAAGAGCTCGATGATGTTCCGGGTCAGGAGCTTCGCAAAGTGGTTACCTACATGGAGAACAAGGGACTTCAGCGTTCCGTGCGACTTGTCGATGGAAAGATGACCGAGTTCTGGGGGTTGCGAACCAATGCAAATGGCTGATACAGTTGTTTCGTGAGGATTCATGTATCGGCATAAGACAAATCTTTATCCAACACGAAAAAAATCGTCAACGCCGGACATTACCCTTCCGGCGCTTCATTCCTCAAAAAAGGAATGGACCGAGATCAACCGCATCCTTTGTGTTGATCAGAGTTTGAACGATAGCGGTGCCGCCCTTTTTGTAGAAGGGCGGTACATTCCTGTCATGAACACCGATGGGTGCAACGTAGGGTTGGCGCTCACTCTCAGTCAGAACTGGACACAACAGAAGCGTTGTGTTGCATACGGCAAATGGATCTCTTCCCTTATTGACCAGCATGATGTCGATCTGGTGATTGGAGAAAGCCACCCTTTTGCCCGTGGCAAGCAGAACTCAAGCATTGCCACTGTGGAAGCATTGGCGGGTATCCGGTGGATCACCATGTATGTCTGCGGCCAAAATGACATTACATACACCGAATTCTCGACCAATCACGTCAAGACGATCATGTGTGGTTCGTCAACGGCATCAAAGGAAGCCGTGCAGATGATCCTGACTGCATCGGGAATAGAATTGCCGAGATATCAGAAAAAACCTGATATAATCAATTCGAACGTTTGTGATGCAATTGCAATAGGCGAAGTGATTTGCCGGATGCAAAGGCAAGAGATATTATTAAGGAAATATCAACCAATCGTTGGCTCCGGACGCTCACAATCAAAATCTCGTGCGAAATCATAATCAAGGAGAACCTTATGTCACGCAATATTCCATCACAAACGTTTGAGAACCGTCTCATCGATGAGCCAAAAACCATTTCGGATGCACAGAACCGTCTCTTGACATTGCGCGAAGAGCTGGGAAAGATCCGCGCCCAGCTTACTGACGATAACCGCAAGTCCAAGTTGAATGAAAGCGATGATACGTACCAGTCGTGGCGACACAAGGCAATCCATGCCCGGAACATGAAGATGGCGCAGCAGTCCCGTCTTCAGCAATGGATCCAGACACAACGGGCACTTCGTGCGGCAATTGCGTTGAATACGCAAGATCCGATCATTCTTCTTGGCCAGATGCTTTCGTTGTTTGACGAGATGACTGGAGTCACAAAGGTAACCCTTTCCCAAGAAGCTCAGGATTTGCTTGCTCTGGTTCGCAAGATCACGAACGAAAATCCAATTGAGACACAAGATCATGAATGATGCCAATGATCAGGATGAGATTCCTGTATACGGAGAACGGTTTGTCCAGATAGATATTCCCAAGCATCCGGAATTTGAGGATCGGCCGATCATGTGGTTGACACCGGGTGACGAGTGGTGGTTTCGGCGAACCACAGTCTCCCGGATCATCAATCTTCCGGAAGGGGGAAACGCCAAGGTCAGGTATTCGGTCTTGGCAATTCGTCATGAAGACAAGGAAGGAAAGCCTGGCGGATTTGACTGGACCATGTGGACAGAGGTGGAGGTGCCGAATGTTGACAAGGAATCCGCAACGGTCAATTTCAACGTTGATGTGCCACCTTCCTTTGTCGACACCGAAGAAGGGCTCAATACGTGCATCAAGATCGTCCAGGTGGTGCTGGAGAGCAATCACCCCGGCATACGATGGGTCACGCAGTATGATCACAGCCAGCGCGTACAGAAGAATGCAATGATTGCTTCGCAAATTGGCAGGCGAAAGAAAGCCGCCGTTTCTCTTCCTTCGGTCTTGGGCAATTCGTAATGTCCAACATGAGCCTGAGGGCATTTGAGGAAGCGCAAAGAAGACGATTGTATCCCAAGAGAAATGGGGCGTTGGGTGTTTCCTGCATGCAAAGGGATTTGCTGCTTGCCATCCAGCATATTACCGTGGCAAGCGAGTACCTCTGGCTCAAGGAGAAGATCAACATCGCGTTGGAGGACAATATTCCTACCACAAACGCCATGAAATTCCAGAAGAATCATTTTCAGGAATCCATTGGCAAAACCATGATGTATCTTTTGCAAGTCACGGGCGCTGCAGGCATTGACTTGTTTGCTGCTGCAAAGAGTGAGCTTGACAAATCAGAGATGGAAATTGTCTAGATTGCGAAAAACAAAACATATTCATCAAAAACATGTATACTTGAAGTGAGGTGCTTCATGGCAATCGACGATCTTATTCCTAAAAACCCAATTGAATCAATTGCGCAGATTGTGCAAGATGAGTATCGAAGAAAAGTCACCAAAGACCTTGTTGACAATTCAAATTCCCTTGGCGCAAAAAAGACAAGAAAAAACATGGACTCCAAGATGGAAGAGTACGACATCATGCCGTCCATTCCCATCTTGACAGGATTTGAGAATAGAAGATCCGTTCGTGCGCCAAAACCCCCGCAAGCAAAGCGCGTGGCAAAGAATGAATCCGAAGACCCTAGCCAGTGGATTGACAACGAAGAGGAAACGGATGTCCTCACGCCCATAGAAGATACGGGTGGTGCAATCTATAACGATTTCCCTGATGGAACCCCAGGGGAAACGCCGATGACCGCAGAGGAGTCTGCCTTTCAGCTTGCGTTGGCTATCAGGAAAGGCCACGAAAAGGGAAGGCCCGATATCGATTGGCATTTGGTCAAGCTGCTGTATGTGTATGGAGGATGGTCATACAGTGCGATTGCAAACGAATGCAACATCGCCGCTCCGTTGATCAGCCTCCACGCAAGAAAAGGCAGATGGGTTGAGGCGCGGGAATCGTATCGCACGGAGCAGGCAAGCAAGGTTGCCGAGAAACTGGCCCTTGAGGAAGAACGGCTTCGCGACTGGCAGATCATGAAGCGCAAGCAAGCGGGTATTGACGGACTCGCATGGTTTGCAAAGGCGGTGTCCAATCTGCGCGATGACGCCAGTCCCGAGTCATTGGCAAAGCTTGGCGGCTTGATCGACCGCATGCTCAGCTCTGTGACCGGGCTGACACCCGTCGAACAAGCGGCAGGGTCGGTGAATGTCAAGGTAGAAAACAATAATCTTTCCATGGGAAACGCATACCCTCCCAATTCTCCACAGGCCAAGATGGCACTTGCGTGGGAGAAGAAGTCGGGAGAGGGCGATGATGAGCACACCCGAAGGATTGCCCTCGTCATCCGTGACATGTACATGGAATGCGAACGCGCTGGACTGTATGCCGATTTCATTCTTGAGCCAGAGCAGCAACGGCAGAACCGGCTGAAAGACCGTCTCGGGATATCCGAAATTATTCCGGTGAACATGTCATGACAAGTTCCGTTCTGGAGGCCCCGGCACCTCTCCTGCTTGAAGATGGCTTGAGAAAGTGGCGTATCCAGCGCACCATTGATGATCCATTCGAGTTTGGACGCATCTATTTCCCCAAATACTGGTTCCAAGCGTCTCCGGATTTCCACAAGGACATCATTGATCTTGCCACGCACAAGAATGAAGAGGAATGGCAAGGCAAGGAGAACTTGAATACCCTTGTCATTGCCGCTCCAAGAAATCATAGCAAGTCAACATTGATTACATTTCTGTATGTCATCTGGTCACTTGTGACACAAAGAAAATTCTTTGTGGTCATTATTTCCGATATTGCGCGTATCTCTACATCTCATTCCCGGAACATCAAGGAAGAGTTCGAGATGAACGACAAACTTGTCAACGACTGGGGCATCGTCCTTGGCCGTGATTGGGACAACTTTGACGGCGCAGCTCGTGGAGAGAAGGAAAAGTGGACCGACGAGGAGTTTGTCATTGGATTCCGCAAGTGGGACAAGATCAACAACAAATGGGGCAATGAACTTGAGGATCGCGCAAAAATCCTTGCCCGAATGGCAAACAACCCGTTGCGAGGTCTCAGGTTTGGATTCAGGAGACCTGACTTGGTCATTGCTGACGATCTTGAGAATGACGAGCTGGTTGACACATCAATACAGAGGCAGAAGCTCGCCTCATGGTGGGACTCGGCAGTGGAACCAATGATTGAACCTCCTCCAGTCGGACAGATCATTCTTGTCGGGACGGTGCTTCATTATGGTTCGCTCTTGAACCAGATGCTTGCCCGTCCTGATCTGTACGTTACAAGAAGATATCAGGCAATCATTACCAAGCAGGATGAGGAAGGCAACAAGCATCAGGCTCCATTATGGCCTGAACGATTCTCCCTTGAGCGATTACGTGCAATCCGCGCCAAGAATGTCCTGGCATTTCAGAAGGAGTACATGAACGATCCGCGTGATGATACCTCGCGGACATTCAGGAGTTCGTGGATACAATGGTATGACGCCAACGATCTCGGATATCGGCCATCAAGCAAGCGATGGTTTTTTCGCGGAAAGGCATTGACATTCTTCACCGGCGTTGACTGGACCGTTGGCAAGGATGACGCTGCAGACTTCTTCTCTCTTGTCATGATTGGCAAGACAGCCGATCAGGATATTGTCGTTTTTGATATAGTGAATCAGCGAATGGATGTGGCAAATCAATTGAACAGGGTTATCCAGCAGAATCAATCATATCCGATACAGATGAATGGCATTGAAGGAAACGGATTCCAACATGTCATCATACAGCAGATCATGAAGAAATCATTGCTTCCCATTCGCGAGATCAAGCATTACGCAAAAAAGAAGAAACAGATACGCATCGAGGGCATGTCTCCATTGTTTGAACAAGGAAAGATTTTCCTGCGCAGATGCACAGCTGACGAGATCCGCATGCTGAAGCTTTCCGGCGAGGATGATGAATTGCTCAATGAGGATGAAACCCGTTCAGTCATTGTTCATCCGGAATTTCACAAATTCTACGATCAGCTCATGACGTACCCAAGATCCGAGAATGACGACATGCTCGATGCGTTGGAAATGTCATTGGAAGTTTCGCGCAACACAAGAAAAATGTTCGACGAAGTGCTGATGGTGTAAGGAGATAACCTACATGGTAGTAAAAGCAGACGGTTTTGGAAACATTATTGATCCTACATCAACAGCACTTGATCCCAAGGAAGTCTTCAGCAAGGCGAACATGGACAAGATGAAGGAAGATAATGAGCGGCGAAGAGGACAGTGGTTTTCAAACTACGGCCCTTCGGTCGCTCAAGTCAGTTTTTCTCCGGGAACGTTGCGCAAGCCGCTTGACACTCCGCCATATGGAATGCTCAGGGCAGTTGCCAGAGAAAGTCTCATTGATCGTGCCATCATCTCCAGACGCATTGAAGATGTCAAGGGGCTGGCAAGAAAGATCTTTGTCCCCGGAAAGCAACGTGGCTGGCGGGTTGTGCATCGCCGGTTTGACGATCCCAACTTTGATTCAAGCACTCCGGACATCATCCGGAGATGTGCGGAGATGGAAGAGCTGATTGAGAACCCTGTGTCAACCTATCACAAGACATTCAGGGATTTCCTGACTGTTTCCGTGCAGGAAGAATTGGTCATTGATCGTCGGGCCATGGTCGTTTCACGCGACAAGCGAGGTCGCCCTGTCGATTTCTATCTCCTTCCGGGTGACACAATCCTGCCGGTTCTCTATGTCATCATGCCGTGGATGGCAAAACGTGGCATCAGCAATGAACGTGTGGCGCGAATGATGCTGAGCGAGGAATGGTCCCAGAAGACTGGACTCACCATTGACATCACTGATGCCGAATACGTGCAGGAAGTTGATGGACAAATCGTTGGTGCCTGGAACAAGGGAGAGATTGATGTTGAATGGACAAACCCTTCTGGAGAACTGAACCGATGGGGTTTCGGCACATCCGTGCTGGAGCAATCCCTTTCTGCAACAAGTTTGCTCCTGAACATGTTCAACTTCAACAAGGATCTGTTTCGTCCCGGATTTCCGTCGCGCATGCTTGTGCTTTCGGGAGATTATTCCGCTGAAGGATTGAGCACGTTTGAGCGTCAGATTCTTGGCCAAGGTGGTGCCGGAACTCCCAAGAGCAAGATGCCTGTCTTGCCGGGACCGGAAAACATGCGAGCTCAAGTGCTTGATCTTGCGAATACCCCGAGCGACATGCAGTTCGAGCAATTTTTTCGGTTGATGGCATCAATCAAGTGCGCATTCTTTGGCATGCATCCATCGCGACTCAACCTTTCGGAGAAAGCCAGCCAAGGAGCATTGTTTGGTGGCGCAAATGCCACTGGGGAAATTGCGGAAACAATCAATGAGGAAGGATTGTACTCGTTGCTGGAAAGCAATGCGGATTGGTTGACAAGGTCGTTGATTCATCCTCATTACGACGACCTTACATTGATCTTTGACGGAATCACTCCGCAGGATGAGCGAACCATCGTGGCAAACCTTCAGCTTGAATCACAATGGAGCACCAAGAACGAGATTCGTGCCCGTCGCAATCTTCCGCCACTGCTTCAGGAAGAGGGTGGGGATTCGATTGCCGATCCTATCTGGTTGCAGATTGTCAACATGAAGCAGCAGATGGAGATGATGGCAATGCAATCACAACAATATGGACAGGGGGATTTTGGTGGTGGTCCTCCGGGCGCAGAAGGGGCGCCTCCCGGTGCAGGTGGCCCTCCGGGTGCGCCTCCCGGTGCAGAAGGGGCGCCTCCCGGTGGCCCTCCGGGTGCAGAAGGGGCGCCTCCCGGTGGCCCTCCCGGTGCAGGTGGCCCTCCGGGTGCGCCTCCCGGTGCAGGTGGCCCTCCGGGTGCAGGTGGTCCTCCGGGTGCGCCGCCGGGGGGAATCCCGCCCGAGCTTCTCGCGCAGATAGCGGCTCAAGCCGGACAAGGGGGCGGCGCACCCCCTCCAAAGAAGTAAACTCTATCAACAAGGAGATCAGGAAATGAATTTGATGCAGAACAAGAAAGCGTGGTTCAGCGATGCGATTTTTGTCGATCACGTGCTGGAACTCAGGAAGAGCAACCAAAGAGGCGAAGGGCTCAACAAGGATTGGGATCCGGGTTCGATGGGCAAGATCACGGAAAAGGCAGGGTTACCTGAGATTGCCGACGGAATGCGCCAAGGAGCGGAGACTGTTGGCAATGCGCTGCTAAATCCGCATTTGGCCGCACCTGTTGCGGCCTTGGGGGCAACAGGTGCGTTCAAAGTAGGAAGACAGCTTTTTGAGGGCGGAAAGAAGGTGGTTGAAAAAGTCAGGAGTGCGATCAAGCCGAAAGAGTTGAGTCCCGAGGAAGACGGACCACTCCCTGCTGGTTATGCTCCGGTCAATCGAGATTTCAAAGTGGAGAGAAAAAGAGTCGTAGGCGGAGCAAGTCCCAAGAAGATCGTTCCGGTTTCCAAGCCAGACATTAAGGCCGCGAGCTTTGCCGGAATGAGCGGGGTTCGCAAATCCTTCTTCACCTCGGCAGTCTATCCCGAAGAAGTTGGGCGACAGGACAATTATTCATTGCTCAAGTCCGAAATGACACAGGAGCCGGAGTACGTGGAGACTTTTGTGCCGCAGCCTTTGGCAAAGCCGAAATTCTTCGAATCGACTATCCTGCCACATGAGGCTGGACATGCCGATCATTACCTGCGCAAGGGCATTGTCCCGAACATGCTGCTACGCAAGTCAAAGGGAGTCTAGACTTTCTTCTTCTCCGGATAGAGATCAGTGGCATAGAACTTGAGATCCTTGATATAGATCGATTGTCTATGCCGCTCTTCTTCGGAGAACACCAGGATCTGGTTGATCAACGCAGCCACATCTTCACTCATGTCCATGTTCCGCAAGGCTTCAAACATGGGAGCATAATTCTCGATGGCTTTCTTGCGAGTCAGCATCACGACGTGAGGTCCATTGTGATCCGGGCATGAACAATCCTTCGGGAAACGCGACAGGATTGCCAGATCGTCAAGGACGGACTTCAGTTGCGACCTCAGCAGCAGTGCGGGATGGTTGACTTCGCTCAAAGATGTATTCCCTCCACCGGATCGGGCCTTCATGCTGCTCGACAAAGAACCATGAGAATTTCTCACACATCTCTTCCCAGGATACGGGGAAGTGAGTGTCGCCGTCCGTTTCAATGTCAATCAACGAAAGATGTATTCGTTGTGCGTGAGGGAGAAACAATCCGTATAGTTGTGCTCCGCCTATAATATAACATGATTCCCACGTTTTTCCATAGCGCTCGATAATGGCTTCAGCATCATGAACAATTGTACATTGCACTGCAAGATAGTTCTTGTTTCCGGTAAGGATGATATTCTCGCGTCCCGGAAGTGGTTTTCTGGGCAGGCTTTCATACGTTTTCCTGCCCATGACAATCGGGTGACCCATGGTCTTGTCCTTGAATCGGCGAAGATCTCCGGGGACATGCCACGGCAGGCGGTTCTCGTTGCCAATGATCATGTTCCCGGAGGAATCCCTTGCGCAAGCGACGATCAATTCAATCATGATGATCCTAATAGATGACGGTTCCCGATCTCGTTTTCACGCGGCGCTTCATCGGGGGACCACCCGGAGGACCACCCGGGGGACCACCCGGGGGACCACCCGGGGGACCACCCGGAGGACCACCCGGGGGTTTCCCGTCACCCGACTTGACCGCAGATGCTTGGCCATTTCCAAGATCGATTTTTGGAATGTCAGCAGGAGGTTTCATGGCCTCGCCTATGGCTCCAATAACTGCCGGAGCTGCTGCCATTGCCGCAGCCGGGAGGAATTTCCTGAAGTCCGGATTCCTTGGATACCGCGAATGCGCAAAGAAGGAATTCTTCATGCGGTCACCCACGCCCACCGGATGCTGTAGGGTGCGTTCGTCAGGATCAACTGGAGGATCCTTGTCGTTGACGCCGTTGTTATCGCTTGTACCGGTAGACAGGTCAACCGGAGGAATTTCCTTTGATTGCCCTTCCTTTTCTTCCTTTAATTTTTCCAGCAGAAGCTCTTTCCCGGCGTTTAGTATCGTGCCACCGATGCCACCGGCAGCAGCACCGGCAGCAGTACCGGCAGCACCGGCAACAGTACCGGCAGCACCGGCAACAGTACCGGCAGCACCGGCAGCACCCGCAGCACCGCCGCGTTTTTGCAAGTTCATGTCATCATCATCGATCAACGACGATTTCTTCCCCTTGATCAAGCTCAACTGCAACGGAAAAGGATTCACACTCATGACAAACCTCGTATCTTCTTGAGCACCTCAAGATCCTTGTGTTTTGTTCCCCCATCATACCCCCACGCATAGCCAGATTTTACCATCTGGTCATTCAGTGAGGTCGGCTCATCATCCACCACGAGCGTGGCGAGGATGCGCCCGTATTTCTCGCTTGAATCAGGTTTCTCAGTCCTGATGACAATCTTCCTGGCCGTTTCCAGACGATGCTTGAGCCAATCCTTTGCGTCAAGACCAAGTTTCTTCTCGACAAGATCAAGGGTGCGGGACTCCGGGGTGTCAATCCCGTTCAGGCGTACCCTGCTGGTAAATGACACGTCAAATCCCAGATCAATCTGCACATCAATGGTATCCCCATCAACAATGCCCAGCAGTCTTGTTACACGATATTCATACATGCTATGGTCTCCTTCCTGTGATAGTACGCACAACTTTGTTGGCTACCCTGCGAACAGGTCCGCTGATGGATCCAGGTTCAGCAACCTTCTCGACGGCATTTGTAAAACGTCTCAAAGTGTTAAATCCCCTTGGCAACGCAACAGGCTGTTGTTGTGCCCTGTTTGGGTGATTTGTAACATTGATTCCCCAATTTGTGTAATCATTATTTTGCTGTACTTCATTCATTTTTCCATTCACCACATTTGCAAGATGATGTGCCCCATCCTTGAGCTCCTTTAGTGTACCGTAGCCTTCTACAATATCCGGAACTGCTTCGGCTACGGCAGAAATGTCAAATTTCTGAAGTTTTTTTTTGGATAGTTCCGACTTCCTGACTTTGCCACAGACACACGGATCCTTGCCGCACTTGGAACATCTGGAGTCATGTGCATCCATCTCTTCCCTGACTTCAGCTTCCTCATCATCGCGCAACTTGTCGATGACCCGCTTCAGGCGCTGCTCGTGCTGTTTCACGCCATGGGTGTACTTGCCGACGAACTTTGGCACACCGGGTCCGGTATGATCGCTGTGGATGCGGTCAACAAGCTTGTCCTCTTCTTCAAGGAGCTTCTCCTCGGTCTTCTTCTTCCATCGGTCCATGCGGTCAAGCACTTCCTTCTGGGATTTGGTGAATGGATCAGCATCATTCATGCTTGCAATCTTTGGCTCAGTACCCAGATCCCGTTGCTGATATGGACCAGTCTTGGGACGTGACCCTTGGCCAAGCATGCCAAACGTTTCACGATTCTCCGCGCGGCTGGTTCGTTTTGAATATGGACTGCCGGGAGACCTGATAGCCTTGCCCATTTGTGCAATCAGTTTCATGACCTTGTCTTCGTGCGCACTGATGCCATGATCTTCCTCGTGTTCAACCCCATGCTTCTCGGCTTGTTCTTCCTTGTGGATCTTCTTTTTTTGCCGCTCTTCCTCTTTCCGGACTTGCGCGGTAATGCGGTCCTTTCCTGATTTCATCAACATGCCCTTTCTTCTTCTTGTAAATGACTTGACTGCTGTCGAGGAGTGGATCGCCTCGGGATAATTGACTACATCATTCTGCCATCTCTCGGGATGATGATCTCCTTGATGATCCACGTACATTTCGCTGAGCAATTGTCTCCGTACGTCGCCAAAGGTTGCGCCCTCTTCAAATCCACCCAGCAATTCACCCGGGTTGTTTCTATACTTCGGTATTCCTTGCACGTCGGCTTGCCACATGCTTGCCAGCAACCGGGCCGTACGCTTGTTTCCCGCAATCTCCCCGAATTGTTCTTTTGCTTTGGCAAGCTCTGCTTGGCGCCGAGGGTCGTCCGGAGAACTTCTTGCGTAACTGGCTGCCCGGACAACATCACCGAATGCGTGATGCTTGCTTATCAGTTTCTGCACCAATCCTGTTTCCTCATCGCTCAATCCGAATTGTTCAAGAGGTTTGTCCGGATGCGCCATGAGCAGATCCCATGACTTATCCTGATGATGCTCACCTGGGCCTGCGCCATCGCTTGCTCGCGCGGCAGCTCTCTGCTCATGTTCATGCTCACTGTCGCTCGATTTTCCGACATCATGGAACAGGTATGCAATACGTGCGATTCTTCTATCGTCAGGATTACTCATGCCGTACAGTGCACCTTCCCAGCCAGTGTTCATGGCAGACAATCCAGCCTTCGTGTGCTCAACGACGGAATTTCCATTATGAGGATCGTTTTGCAAGCCAGGAGTTGCCAATTGCGGGAAAGAAGACGCAAGAGTAGCAACAAGGTCGTTTGCCTGCTCCGTGCCCCAATCGCTTCTTCCCAGTTTTGCCCTTTCCATCAATGCGTGTGTTTCGGGAAACTGTATCTCCGGAGTCATGCCGTCACGTGGCTTCCGCAAGAACGGACTTGATGAGTCTGCTTGCACATGAGTATCACTACCTGAAGCTTCAGACATGTGATGGATAAGCTTGTGAATTCCCCCAGCATGGACAGCCAGGACATCACCACCATCGTCTTCCTGGTGTTTGGACCTGCTTGCATCAAAACCTGCAACTTGCAACATATTAGAGATGAGATTGTCATGCACATGGCCAGATGAGCGATCCTTCGAAGCATTCCCAAGCGCTTGTTTCGCAAGGGCTTCAAGCACAAATCTTCCTGATTGTTTTCCCCAAAGCTTCTGATCAAAGGTGCGTTCCTCATCTTCGGCGGAAAAAGGTGTATCGGGAAGGTGCGTTGCCCTCAACCCCTCTACAGAAAACCCTTGCATTGGGTTGCCGTCGCGATCCCTAAGTTCTGTTCCATGTAATTTTGCGACATCAGTCAAATACGCAGCGATCCGACCCAGCTGATCATCGTCAAGCCTCAGTGGCTGGTCGAGTCTTGCCACCTTCATGTCTTTTGGGATTTCATACGAGTGCACTGTCGGTGTGGTGTCTTCTCCAGTGCTGCCGTAAGCCGTCCTCCCATTTCCTTGGTGCGCATAATGATTCGCCGGTCTGTTCAACGACCCTGAAACACCGTATAGTCCAAAACCGGCATCGCTACCACTTCCTATTCGTGACGGATCAACCTGGTCTCCCGGGAAATTCCTCGGCGATCCGTGATGGATGATCTCACCTGTGCCGCTTTGCCATGCCGTAGGGGTGCGTGTTGTCGGTTTATATCCGGCGGTACTGGGTGATCCGTCCGGGAGCATGCCGCCCTTTCGCGCCATTCCAAATAGTGAACCCAGCTCGTTTCTATCAATTTCGCCATCAACACCGGAATACCGATGCATCAGGGCAAGTCGGTCATGCATTGCAAGAACCTCTTTTTTGAGGATGTCATCCTCTTCGTTCCTGCTTTTTCCATTTGTGGATGCCGCCCACTGTTGCGTTGTCGTGAGTGGAACAAGCTTGTCCGGTGCAAATTCTTTCCGGGTATCTGCAAGCAATTTCAAGCCAGCCTGATGCGATCCATCATCCTGGAGTTGCAGCTGTCGATCACGGGAACTGTTAAGCGCAGATCTTGTCACGTTTGGCGGCGTAACACCTGGGAGTTCTGGAGCCGTAACACTTGCAGGAACCGCAGGAGCCGCAGGTTTTGGATCCGTAACACCTGGGAGTTCTAGAGCCGTAACACCTGGGAGTTTTGGAGCCGTAACACCTGGGAGTTTTGGAGCCGTAACACTTGCAGAAGCCGCAGGAGCCGCAGGTTCTGGAGCCGCAACACTTGCCGGAGCCGTAGGAGCCGCGGGTTTTCCGCCGACCCACGACCTGATGGAGTCAAGTATCCCTTTTTCAAATTCTTCTTGTCGCAATGCCGGATGCACGGAGTTCTCGAACCAGCTCTTTTTCATGCTTTTGCCTGCCGTAGCGCCGGATGCACGGAGTTCTCGAACCAGCTCTTTTTCATGCTTTTGCCTGTATATGGATTTTGTGAAAAGTTCTGTCTCGTTGTATTTGCTGGAGCCGCTGCTGGAGCCGCTGGAGCAGGAGCCAAAGCGGGGCTGAGCCGCTGTACTTTAGGCCGTTGTGGATCCACTGCTGGAGCCGCTGCTGGAGCCGCTGCTTGGGGAGCAGGCGGAAAAAGAGTGGCCATTCTTTCGGGACTGTGCCAATCGGCGGGATTTGCAGCCATGTGTGCCTGCACCTTGGCAAGCATTCCTGTCACCGCTGCTTGCTGCGGATGACCTTTGAACGCGTTACCAAGCGAATCCAGAATTCCCGCGCGATCCCAAGCTTGGGATTGTACGGGTCCAGCTCCACCCGCCTCCTTGTCGGCAATATGTCGGGCCTGTCCAAAATCAATGAATTTTACTTGCCCCTGGCGATTCACCCACAGGTGATCAGGTTTGCCGCGTAAATCCCCATGCGAGTATCCGGCTGCATGGATCTTGGCAAGTCCGGATATTGCCGACTGAACCACTGTTGCTGGATCAATTTTTGCCAATCTCATTTGTGTCCCAGTGCTGATTCCCATGTGGCCATCAGGCATTTTTTCGCCAAAAGGCCTGAATTCATCAGCTCTGAGATTTTCCTGAATCATGTGATGATCCGCTCCACGAGTAGAAGTTACATCATATCCGTGCAATGTTGGCACGACACCGGTATCTTGCAATGCATGCAAAGCCGCCAGATGATGCTGAAATGCATTGACATTTTGCCCTCCCCCTTGCGGACGCACTTCCATCAGGTGTGTACTGTTGTTGCCATAAACCACTGGAGTTACAGTGCTTTCCAGTCCCGACATTGATTCGCCGCGATCCAACGGAAGCCCCGAAGCAACCATCCTGTCAGCGGTAATTCCACGTTTTGTTGTAGGCAGTGCGCGTAATGGCTCAAATGCTTTCCGTAGCCCCGGATGCACGGAGTTCTCGAACCATGCTACACGGCGATCTTTGCCTTGAGACTCGGCCATGGATCGTACTCCTTCAACACAAACTCCTTTGGATCCAGCAAAGACACCTGATCCAATGAATGGAACTCCGGAAGGACAAGTGCAGGACGTTTCCGTGGAATCCTCGACAATTGTTCCCTCATCTGCAACACGTGATTCTGGTACACATGTGCATCACCTAGTGACATGATAACAGAATCAGGTTCAAGATCGCACAGCTTTGCAACAATTGCAAGCAACAATGCATAGGAAGAGATATTGAAAGGCAAGCCAAGGAAGACATCCGCACTGCGCTGGATGACCTTGATGCTCAGAAACCGAGACTGCGAGACAAAGAATTGAAAAAGAAGATGACATGGAGGGAGTGCCATTTCATGGAGCTGCGCAACGTTCCACGCGCTGACCACATGCCTGCGGCTTTGCGGATCAGCCTTGATATTCCGGATGACCTGTTCGATCTGGTCAATGGTTCCGTCATGATTGTTCTCCCATCTCCGCCATTGCTTGCCGTAGACGGGTCCGAGCTCACCATCGTCGTCCGCCCATTCATCCCAGATATCCACGCCTTGCAGCTGCAACGAGCGGATGTTCGTCTCCCCGCGCAGGAACCACAGGAGTTCGGCCACCACGAACCGCCACGCCACGCGCTTGGTCGTGACG
>Ga0214919_10000730_pt1 | contig 56252 bp, 46 predicted proteins | sample LL1503_MetaG_FD_177994 | JGI IMG/M metagenome (GOLD analysis project Ga0214919, IMG submission 177994) | Freshwater microbial communities from Lake Lanier, Atlanta, Georgia, United States - LL-1503 | ecosystem: Environmental > Aquatic > Freshwater > Lake | place: USA: Georgia | collected... | reverse complement strand
ATGATTAGGGCATTGAGATCGCGGAGCGATGAAAAGTCAGGGGCGACTGCGATATTTAGGTTCATGTCGGGGGCGCTGGACCTCTTAGAGCCATTTGAACCCTATTTTGGGCCGCTTTGAGGACGCGTCTACGGGGGTAGGTCCGGTTTGGAAGATGAAAATATCCCAGGTAATCCAGCCCCTTTGAGAGGGGTTGGATCACTTTTTTTGGGGGTGTAACGACAAGGATAGTCGGTCTTTAACAAATAATTCGATTTTTTCTGCGATCCCATGGAGGTTCTTAGGCTCAGTATCCAGGCAGACGATATCGTCAACATAACGCTGCCAGTAGAGGGGACGGGGCTGCATCCGGCGCGCGCTAAACTGATCTTTTTAAAATATATTAAAGATTTCTATTTAAGCAACTAAGTAGGGCTACGCCTGAGAGAAGCAGCTGAAGAAGAAGAAGAAGAAGAAGAACTGCAAGTTTTTCTAGGCGGCATAGAGGGTGAAGGGCGTCGGGACAAGGAACTATGGTCTGTCGCCAACAATGACTGCGGTGGCATCGATACCCCGGATACCGCTGCTGAGCTTTGCCGGTTTTACAGTGCCTTTTGTAGATCCGCGATCAGGTCATCGGTATCTTCGATTCCGCATGAGAGTCGGACCAAGGACGGGCCGATGCCAAGTTTTTTTCGCATCTCTTCCGGCACCGAGGCGTGGGTCATCTTTTCAGGATGGTTGACCAGGGACTCGACCCCACCAAGGCTTTCGGCTAGCGCAAAGATCTTTAACTTCTTCAGAAACTTAACAACGTCTTCGTAGTTGCCATCGAGGTCGAAGGAAACCATTCCGGAAAATCCCCGCATTTGTTCCGCGGCGATCGAGTGTTGGGGATGGCTTTTGAGTCCAGGATACATGACGCGTTTGATGCGTTTGTGGGAGGCTAGGAATTCAGCGACGGCCATTCCGTTCTTGTTGTGCTGCACCATACGAAGGCCAAGGGTTTTCAGGCTGCGATGCATCAAGTATGCGTCAAAGGCCGAGGGGACGGCGCCTCCCGCGAATTGAATGAATTTCAGCGATTCAAATAAATCCTGGCGCGACATCATCAATGCCCCGCCAATCAGGTCGGAATGGCCCCCGATGTATTTCGTTGTTGAATGCAAAACGATGTCTGCGCCCATTTCCAGTGGCGATTGAAAAATCGGGGAGGCAAAGGTGTTGTCGACCACGAGCAGGGCGCCAGTTTTCATAGCCATCTGCGCCATGGCGCGGATGTCGATCACTTTCATCATCGGATTGGTCGGGGTTTCGATCCAGATGAGGTTCGGTTTTAAATTTGCAGCAGACTTCAGCGCTTCGCGATCCGCCATGTCGACAAAATGAAAGTCCAAGTTGTATTTGGCAAACAGTCGGCGGAAGAGGCGCCCTGTTCCGCCGTAGACATCATCGCAGACGAGGATGCGCGATCCCGGGTCGAGAAGTTGTATGACGGCCTGGACCGCGGCCAGACCGCTGGCAAAGGACAATCCGTGGCGTGCGCCTTCCAGGGTGGCGAGAGCCTCTTCGTAAGCTTGACGGGTCGGGTTGTCCGCACGAGAGTAGTCAAAGCCCTTATGCTTGCCAGGCTCTTCTTGGACGTACGTCGAGGTGGCGAAGATGGGCTGCATGATGGCGCCCGTCGTTGGTTCAACGTGAGCGCCGGCATGGACACAAGTGGTGAAGGGCTTCATCCGTGATCCCCTTGAATCATTTAATCATCAGTTTAACTGGTTAAACGGCGTCTTTAAGCACTTTTGCTAGCTCACCCTTGCGATGCATTTCCATCGTGATGTCGCAGCCGCCGATGAATTTACCTTTGACGTAAATTTGCGGGATGGTCGGCCAGTTGGTGTATTGCTTGATGCCTTCCCGGATATCGTCATCTTCCAGCACATTGATGGTGTGGAAGGGGATTCCGTAGCTCTTCAAGATGTGAACAACCTGCGCGGAAAATCCGCACATTGGTTGTTCCGCTGTGCCCTTCATGAAGACGGTCACAGGGTTGGATTCAATTTCTTTTTTGATGCGCTGCATTATGGCTTGTTCGGTCATGGTTTCACCCCTGGTTACGCGATGCGTCACCATAATCGGGCGCTTCGGGCTTGGCAAGTGCCGAGCGGGATTTCGGACATGGACTTGGCCGCGCCTATAGTGCTAAATTTATTCACAAATCGGGATATAATCAGGGCCAACCGAGGGGGCGGCATCACATGAACCCATGGAAACTTGCGATCCGCGCCATTCCGGCGGCCATTTTGTTGTTTGCTTCGGTATGGGGCAGCCATCAGGCTCAAGCCGCAAATCCGGTAAAAACAAGTGGTGTCCTGAAATACGAGCGGCAACCTTCTGCCTACGACAAATTGCCCCCGGCCAAACGGGGCGGTACCCTTTATCAGCAACTTTCGGGCAACCCCAAGGTCATCAACCCGATTCTGGGCAACGACAACAACTCCCGCGCCCTAGAAGGCTACCTCTGGGCCACGTTGTTTTCCGAGGACTCTGACACGTTGAGTCCGTTGCCTTACTTGGCCGAATCCTTTGAAGTTTCACCGGATCGCAAGTCCTACACGTTTGTTTTAAACAAGGCTGCCAAGTGGGCTGACGGCACCAGCGTCACCACGGACGACGTGAAGTTTACTTTCGACAAGATGATGGATCCGAAGACGGAAGCCGCCCCCCTGCGTGTCTATTGGGAGACGGTCAAATTGGCGGTCAAAGACGGCCGCACCTTCACGTTTACGGTTGCCGAGCCCAAGTTTGACACCCTGCGCAGCCTTTATCTGTTCTCGGTGGTCAACAAAAAGCAGTTTGAGAAGGAGCCTGACTTCAATAAGGCTCGCGCCGTTTTGAACCCAATTGGTAACGGGCCCTATGCCTTCAAGTCTTTCAACCGGGACCAGTCGGTCGTCTTGACCCGGAATAAAACTTGGTGGGGCTATGAACTCCCCCATTTCAAGAACCGTTTCAATGCTGATGAAGTGAATTTCCGCGTCATCGTTGACGACAACCTTGCCTATGAAAAATTCCTTCGCGGTGACTTGGACCTGATGGGGTTCAATGCCGAGCAGTTCGCCGTCAAAGTCCAGGGTGTCGATAAGGATAAAATTGGCAAGTCGGCCCAAGACATCAAAGTCGGGAAAAAAGTTTGGGCCCAGGAGATTCAGAACCGGGCCCCCCGCGGATACAACTACGTTGGTTGGAACATGCGCCTTCCGCTTTTTGCCAGCGTCAAAACCCGCCGGGCCATGGCGCGCCTGCTTGATTACAAGCAAGTCATCAACAAGGTTTATTACGGATTCCAGTTTCAGTGCACGTCGCCCTTTGGGTCGCTGTCGCCAAACTCGGCCGAGGATTTGCGTTCAAAAGAAAAAATGCTGACTTTTGACCGGAAGGCCGCCTTGGCAATGCTCAAGGCTGACGGCTGGGCTGACACCGACAAGGACAACATTTTGGACAAAGAAATTGGCGGCAAGCGCGTGCCGTTCAAGTTTGAACTCAAATACAATTCCAATAATGCCTTGCGCGGCAAGATAGCCCAGATCCTCAAGGACAACTTCAAATCGGCCGGGATTGATGTCACGGTCAAGGCCGTTGAGTGGAACGCCTACCTTGATGATATCGACCATCGTAAATTTGATGCGTTCATCCTTGGTTGGACGGCAACCCCGTACCCGAATGCAAAGCAAATTTGGCATTCGGATTCGGAAAAGGATCAAGGCTCCAACATTGTTGCCTACAGCAACAAGAAGGTTGATGCCCTGATCGAGAAATCGAACGTGGAAATGGACGCCCGCAAGCGTCAAGAAACGATGAAGGAAATCAACCGGCTGATCTATGAAGATCAGCCCTACATGTTCCTCTCTGAGCCACGGTCGGTCCTTGCTGGATTCACCGCGAAGGTCGGGTCTCCATCGGGTGTTTGGGCCATGCAGTATGACGTAAGTCCACCGGATGACCTTTACCAGTTTGTTCCCTAATCGTAAGCGGCGGATGACAAGATGCGCAGGTACCTGATCAAACGCCTTCTCGCAACCATCCCCATGTTCTTTTTGATGACCGGGGTGTTCTTTGCGTTGCAGAATTACCTGCCGGGAGGGCCGGTGCAGGAGGCACTTGCCCAAATCCGCGGGCAGAATGAGAGCTCGCGCGGTGACAGGTCTTTTTCTGTCGAAGACATACAGCGGCTGAAGAAAGACCTCGAACGCCAGTATGGCTTGGACAAGCCGATTCACGTTCGTTACTGGAACTGGGTCAAGGCGGTCGCCGTGCTTGATTTTGGTGACTCGACCACGACACGGCAGCCAGCGATGGAAACCGTTGCGAGCCGAATTCCGGTGTCGCTTGGATTCGGGATCCCCGGTTTTTTTCTGACCTATCTTATTTGTATCCCCATGGGTGTGCGCAAGGCGCTGCGCGACGGCAGCAAATTTGATGCCTTTACGTCCTTCATGCTTTTTTTGAACTACAGCATCCCGACTCTCGTGGTTTCCGTCATCCTCTTGCTCGTGTTCTGCACGGACCGGGTCTTGCCTGGGGGCGCGATTTTTCCCCTCGGCGGCATCAGGTCAGATGATTTCGATTCTCTCACAGCCTTTGGGCAAATCTGGGATTTCGTAAAGCACATGTTCCTGCCCGTGGTGGCATCGTTGATTGGCGGATTTACGGTGATGACGATGCTCATGAAAAACTCGATGCTGGAAGTCATCCGCAGCGATTACATCCGGACGGCCCGGGCGAAAGGCCTCAGTGAACGACAGGTGGTTTTCAAGCACGCCTTGCGCAACGCGATCTTGCCCCTGATGGTCGGCATTGGCGGATTTCTGAGTTCATTTGTGGCTGGTTCGATCGTGATTGAGAGTGTGTTTGGTGTTCCTGGGATGGGGCTTCAGTTTCTGGATGCCCTGTCGTCTCGCGACTACAACATCATGATGGCGGTGGTGGTCATCCAGTCTCTGGCAATCATGTTCGGACAAATCATCAGCGACGTTGCCTACGTTGCCGTTGACCCGAGGATTCAGTTTAAATGAGTGGTGGGCTCACAAAATCTTTTTTTTCGCCGCTGTTCCGGCGCCGCATGAATGTCTTTTGGCGGCAGCGTCGGGCGCGCGTTGGCGTTTTTCTGTTTTCAGCTTTGTTCATTCTGGCAATGACGGCAGAAATTTGGTCCCATCAAAATCCACTGCTGCTGGTCCGGAAGACGGATGCCGGGACCCAGTTTTATTTTCCTGCCCTTGTGACGTATTCAGCCGATGAGTTCGGAATTCAAGATGCATTCGTGGTCGACTTCAATCAATTATTGGATTCTGACCATCAGGCTGGCCACAAAAGTTGGGCCATCTGGGCCCTCAACCAATGGGATCCCTATGTTCAAACTCCAGATGTCATGGCACCGCCATCACAAACGCACTGGATGGGGACGGACAATCTGGGGCGTGACGTGACGGCCCGGCTTCTTTATGGGATGCGCGTTTCGCTCACGTTTGGTTTGCTGCTTTGGGCCATGTCGTTTCTGGGCGGTGTGGTGATCGGTGTTTGTCAGGGGTATTTTGTTGGCTGGTTTGATTTCCTTGTCGAGCGCCTCAAGGAATTGGCAGAGATCATTCCGTTCTTGTCGGTCGTGATTTTGGTCAATGGAATCGTGAAGGGTCAGGGATTTGGATTGACCCTCGGGATTGTTCTGCTGTTCGCCTGGATCGGCATTTCGTCGCAGATGCGGGCTCAGGTCCTTGCGTTGCGCCAACGGGAATTCGCAGATGCTGTGATTGCGATGGGCGGGACCCACACGCGAATCATCTTCAAGCACATTTTGCCAAACGCGTTGACTCCCATTCTGACTTTGACCCCTTTTGCCATTTCGGCAGGGATTGGGACACTGACGGTGCTTGATTACCTTGGTTACGGACTGTCGCCCCCGACGCCGAGCATCGGAGAACTTCTGGCCCAAGGCCGGAATTACATCACCAACGCGATCTGGTTGCTGCTGGCACCGACGGGTGCCCTTGCCCTGCTGCTCGTGTCGATTAATATGATTGGAGAGGCAATGCGGGAGGCCTTTGATCCACGTGCTTGATCATTTGTTTCTGTTACAATAAGAATGCTGTTAGTCAGGAGTCCGTTTGCCCAACCGTCGCTCTGAAAATTCATCTGAAAATGGCCCTGCGCCCCGGCGCAGGGATTCTCGTGGTGACGCCAAACGTGGGAATCGCCAAGCCTACCGCGAGCCCGAGGCTCCACCGCCATCCGATGAACTCCGCAAGCTGATTCACCAGTCCCTGGCGACCAGTTCTTACATTGTTTTCGATATCGAAAGCACAGGCGGCAACCCGGAGAAGAACGGGATCACTGAGATCTTCGCCATCCGTTACGAAAAGGGCGCGGTCAAGGATACCTTTTACAGCATGGTAAACCCGAAGATCCCGATCCCGCCCATTGTCCGGCGCATGACGGGGATTTCGAACGCCATGGTGAAGGATGCGCCGTTGATCGAGGATGTCATGCCGGACTTCTTGAAGTTCATCGGTGATGACGTGATGGTCAGTCACAACACCATCGGTGATTTGAAGTTCGTGCGTTATTTCGCGCGGCAGGTTTGTCAGGTTGAGTTGCCGAACTTCTTTTTGTGCACCCACCTGCTGGTCGATCGCCTTGCTCCTGAGGCGCCCGTCAAATCCCTCAAGGGACTCGCGAAATTTTTTGGCCTGCCAGCTGGCGATTTACATCGCGCCGAGGCGGATGCCTATTTGACCTTGGAGCTGTTCAAGGTTCTTCTCAAGCTCCTCGACGACCGTTCGGTGAAACGCATTGATGAAGCCATCCGCCTTCAAGGGGACATGGAGTCTGCGTTGCGCCTGAACTGGGCCATTCCAGCCGACAAGCTTAAAAGCCTGCCCCCTGGTCCCGGTGTTTATTTCATGTACGATTACGAACGGAAGGTGCTGTTTCTCAGCAGTGCACTTTCTGTTGCCCGTGAAATTTCAAAACTCCAGCGCTTTGAGCTTGTCCCAAAGCAACTTTTGAAAACCGTATTGCGCGCGTATGATTTGCGCGTCGAGCGTTTTCCGAATGTTTTGGAAGCCCTGATCCACGAATGCGACAGCCTTGCCTCGACCCCCGTCAATTTCAAACCGGCTGACTGGCATCAGCGGTCTGTCCCTGCTTACTGCTTGGACCGGCAGGATGGCCGGTGGTACCTGCGGGTTGGTGAAGTGGAGGAGGGCACTGTTGCGGCCTATGGCCCCATCAGCGACCGGCGTGTTGCAATGGACCGCTGCATGGCCATTGCCCGTGCCTTTGGTGGCGAGCTGGGTGAGAACGGTGCTCCAAATGGACAGGCTTCTCTTGATGATGGTCAAGCGGCTGCAGTGATGGCTTTTTTCGAAGGGCGCTTGGCCTCTTTTACCGTCGATGCAATCAAGCAGCGCCGTCGTCGCATTTTAGAAGTGCTGTTTCGTCCGTCAGTTCGTACCCAACTCAATCATCAGGTGCAAGCGGCCCATAAATTATTGGGTCTGGAGGGCGAAAATCAGCGTCAGCGTTTGCTGTCACTGATGTCTGCGACGGGGCTGGCGATTGTTCCAGACAGCGTTTCGGGAAGTTGGCAGGTCTACGAAGTGGTTCGTGGTCGCCCGAAGATGCTGCAGCACTTGCGTGGCGAGTGGAAACAAAAACTCCATCAGGCTGGCCTGGCAAAACGCATTCATGAGCGCCTTGTGCGCGAAGAGAAGATGCTTTCAGAGACAGGCGTTTCCCGCAACGAAGCCGCCCGCGTCAATTCATTCCTTTGGTGGCAGCAGTCCCAAGCCGGCCGCGAAGATGCCGTGTTTCTGACCCTGGAAGATTTAACAAGCATCTGAATTTCTCTGGCTTTTAGAAATCATGAAGTTATGCCGGACCATCATCAGGATGCGCAGATGCAACCAAAAAAATATTCCGAATTATTTCTTCTAGGATCAATTTTAGTCGCTTTGATTTCGATGCCCAGTTGTAAGCGAAAGACAGCTTTCAACCATCTGGCTGACATCAATGCCGGATCCACCGCTTGCGATATCGAGACAATCACCAGGCAGCTTGACGAGTTAAATTCCTCGGAGGCGGACTTGGTAATGGCGCAGCACCTTAAATATGCAATTCAATCAGCCAATCCCTGTACGATTCCTCGAATAAATTGCGAGAATAAGTGTAATTCCGAGTATGGCGGTCTGACTGCTTATTGGTATCAAAAAGAGCATGGCATGTGCCTGGATCGATGCTTGCTTGCTAGTCAAGCTTGCATGAAAGCAAATGCTGCTGCGGTCGCCAGTGGGGAACGTATACCGTTGGACCCAGTCAAGCTATTGGCTTCGCGAGTCGCCCTGCTCCAGCGCAGGGAAGAGATTCTTGGTGGCTTGCATCTGTGTAGTACAGATTCCGCTGCGGTGCGAGTCATCTCCGAACAAATAAATCCGTACCTGGGTTCCAAAGGTCAAGAGTCGGATTTCCAAAGCGGAGTTTGGAGGAATCTATGGAATTCCGACAAGCTAGTTTCCGTCACCTATCGTTTCACTCGTGGGACAGCAATCGACGTCCCGGCTCGCCGCGGTTACATGACGCGGGCCGATTGGTTGAAGGAACTGTCAGCTGATGAATCGTATATTAAAATCCTTGGGCACACGGTTTTAGGAAGCGCGATAGACGGACTGGCAGCCGTCGCAGAGCCGGTACGGACTTTTATTGGTATGGATAATACGATTACCAGCTATTCAATCGACGACGAACATATAGAAAATATAGTGCAAAGCTGCCGAAATGTTACGGATACCTGCACGGCAATTTCCTGCCTTGGGCACCGGACTCAAGAAATCATGAGTGTGCGAGATAATATTGAAAGACTAAACGCACCATCCACCTCCAAAGACGGACGAATATACCCAGTCTGCAGGCACTACGCACCGACCTATGAAAAGGCGTGTAATCAGTGGGCAAAAGATCACGGTCTTGCCGACACCATGAACTGCACGACAGAAGATCTAGTGTCAGTGGAGCATGGATTTCCAATCATCACTCTTAAATTCGAAGAAAAATCCTACCAGTACATTTATGATCTAATGAACGATCCGATGACTCCGGATCTCGTGCCGAATAATGCCGTCGCAGAAGAAAGGGCTATCATTCCGTGCCCGTCAACTAAACTTCCTCAAGAAAACGAATTACAAGACAAGTAGGGTTTGGCGTTGACCCTATGGGTAGCGTGTTTGACGGCCTTGGTCATTCCTGTTGCCCCATGCACGCTCAAGGCCGCGGCTGCTGGTTTGGGTTTTTTTGAATCAAGTATCCTGCTGGAACCGTGAAATAATCTCGCGGGATATTTTGGTTCTTTAATGAAATGAATTTCCTGACCGTCAATTCCTTCACAGCATTCTCTCCGCCGACTATCACTCTGCCCCCCAAGATCGTCTGGGATGTGCTTCTGGTTTTGGTGAAAAGCGCGGTGCCCTTGGCCTTCTCTTCCTCTTGCTTCATTATTTTCAAATATTTTGGATTGGAAGAAAGAGCGGGTTGAATCAGGTCTATTTTTATTTCGGGGTTGGTAGTCGTCTGGGGCAGTGTCGCGTCAATGCACGCATCTTCTTCGACGGTATACAAAAAAACGACCGCATCTTTTACGACGGATTTGGTTTGATAGCTACGCTTGAATAACTGGCAGTTACGGCCAGCTACCTTCATTTTTTTATGCAGATCCACAACCCTGTAGAATTTGAAATCCAATGCCGATTTGTCGGACCCTGCGGTTATCTTTGTTGCGTTATTAAGGGAATTTATCATTTCATTCTTGGTCATTTTCGTACAGGTGCCCACTTCGGCAGCGCGTTTTCGGCAATTCAAGGACAGGTCGTTTGTCATGATGCCTATCGTTTCTTCTCCGATTTTTTTCCCATCTTGGCGGTAGTTGGTTCCATCTTTGTAAGTCGTGAGATATGTCGACTCGCCATTTAGCGTTAAGACTTCCTGAATGACAGTCCCGGCGACCACGCTGCCATCGGATCGTCCAGCCATCCAAAGTAAAAGGAAAACCAGCGCTATAGGGCGTGACTCACCCAGGTCACAAAACTTTTTAAAAATTATAGCGGACATGTTGCGTGGCAAGATTGGTTTAAAACAAAGAGACATTGAAGGCCCTCTCAGTTAGCCAAATAGAGGCCATAAGGGCGGCACTTATTGAGCCACCCCAGATCACTACCGGTTGAAAGAGTTTTTTGTTTTGAAAGAAAAATAGGATTGGTAAAACCGTCAAAGCAATCGCAATCTGACCGGCCTCAACTCCCAAATTGAACGCCAAGACTGACAGGGCAAAATTGTTTGTGCCCAAGCCTAGTTCCCCCAAGACGCTGGCAAATCCAAATCCGTGAATTAGCCCGAAGCATCCCGCAATCAGCCAAGTCCGATCTGGTAGAAACGGATAAATGTTATTGAATGCGGCAACGACGATGGAGAAGGCGATGGTGGTTTCAACGATCCGGGCCGGCAATGCAATTAACCCTGAGGCGACCATGAATAATGTTACGGAATGGGCCACTGTGAATGCCGTGACAACCTTAAGGGCCTGGACAACTGTTTTGCGTCTTTCAGATTTTATGACTGACAGAAGCATGGTTAAAAGGAAAAGTATGTGGTCGTAGCCAATGAAGATATGCCAGACGCCTTCGCGAAGAAACATTTTGAATTTTGCCAGCCCGTTGGGTTCTCCGACGCCCAGTTCCATCTCGCGGCGATCGCTGGAAAATAACTCGGGAGATTTCTGTCCAACAGTGACGATGGCAACGTGAGTCGTATCCCTCTCGAAGAGAAAATCGTATTTTGCCGAAATCGCAAGGCCAGGACTTAATGTGCAGTTGACTTGCCAATCTATGACAGCGTAGGCGGCATCGTTTATTTGTTTTGTTGAAAGTCCGCGAATGGTTGGCGAGCAACCGGCGTTTGCTTGCGTCGAAAACAGCAGGTGATTCAACGCCATTGAATTGATGGTTGTCTTTGACGCCTTGACCTCGCCCCAGGTGATCTTTTGATCTCCGTTGTGATCAAGCGGAACAACCTGATTTAAGTCCAGGAGGTTAATCTTCCATGTTCCTGTCGGGCTACCTGACTCCTGCGAGATCTCCAGGTACGCGGTGCTCGATGTGTGGGACATTCCAGTTTGCGAAAACGTGGCGAGAATCAAGGTTGCCAGGCAATGAAGCCAGTTTAAGCTGATGCGTTTACGTTTAATGAGTGCCATGCACGACGACCCCGCCTTGTTGCCTGCTCCAGTCGTCGAAAGCCACCGTGGATTTCTGAAGAGGATTCTCCCGAGCAGATTGTAGCAAAAGCCAGGCATCGATCCATTCTTTTTGATTTAACCAGTTCATGAGCGCCAATTGATAAGCTCGTTCCATGTCTCGATCCGCAAGAAGTGCAATGATGGCACCTTCTCGTGCGTGTTCTATTGCGCCCCGCTCTGCCTCGACGCGTATCGTCGTGCGGCAAATTGATTCAAGTTTGCCATCGGGACTTGAGGGGGCGGCTGTGATCCCCAACAAACGCAAGGCAGCAAGGCGGCGAGTCGCCAGGGCGAAATTTTGTGTTGTGTCCGGAATCAATTCTAATGTTTCTTTGTATCCGCCCGCCGCCAGCAGACGGTCAGCCAGATAGGCGAGGCGCGGTTTGTCGTCGGCGGCCCATGTCGCATATTTAGATGCGGCCTGCCTTAATTGAGCGGGACGAGATTGTTTTCCCGAGGCGAAGATCTCGATAAAATCCGACTCCATTTGCAGGTCTCTGGCCCAGGTCGCATTAAACAGATCGGGATCCTGAATTTGGCGATTCAATATTTTCTTTTCGTGGAGTTGTAATTTGTAGCCCCTCGATATTTTTAAGTGGAGGGCGCAAAGGTCCCTTGCTGCAGAGGATTGAAAGCCACTCGTGTTAAGGCAGTGGCGATCGGCGAGGTGAAGATCGCCTTGTAAGACTTCCAGGAAAAAAAGCTCGCGACGGGCGCGATCATCTTCCGAGTTAGTTGTTAAGATGCCGTTTAAAATATTCCGTGCGCTTTTAAAATCGTGAAGCAAGCTTTTTGTGGTGGCCTTTGCCCTTAAAAAATTGAGAGGCTGATTTTGACTGGACTTAACCCCTGCGAGGACGGCGTCCGCCATCCCGTAGAACTTCACGTCATCCATTTTCCGGCCAGTCGCAATGTAGGATTGAGCCAAAGCAGCTGCAGACTCAGCATCAGCCAATCCGGCCTTGGACATGGCTTCCGCCATGACAAGATTCCCTGCCCTGGGTTGCATCGGAGGAACGATGGCCAGAACCGTGTCGTCGCTCAATTCAGGTGAGACGTCCCGAATCTTGTCCGCAGCGCGGCAGGGGGCTGCAGACAAGATCGTTACTAAGATTTGGATCCCGGTGGAAACGGTAGTACGACAGAACATTTTGCGGGCCTTTTACTTAGCCTTACCAGACGATTGTTTCGTTGGTTTCCCAGAACTGGGAGTAACCGTCTTGGCTGGCGCTGAACTTGGTTTGGAAGTGTCCGACTGCAACTCATCCAGTGTTTCTGCGGTCCAGTCGGCGTCAAATGCCGGGTCGACGTCCCTGGCAATCGAACGGATTTTGAGTTCAGGGTCAACGATAAAAGTCGTGCGGCGGGCTACGCCAATCAGCGGGACTTTTACTCCATACTGAGAAATTACCTTTGAGTCACTATCTGCAAGGAGGTCAAAGGTCAAATTGTGCTTATCGTGAAATTTCTTTTGTGAGTCCTGAGAATCCGCGGAGATGCCTACAAGTTTCCCGTTTCGGGATTCGATCTTCTTGATGGCATCGCGAAAGGCACAGGCCTGTTCCGTGCATCCAGGAGAATCTGCTTTTGGATAAAAGTAAACAACGGTCCAAGTTCCCTTTCGATCCGACAGCTTGAATGGTTTCCCGTTCTGATCAGGCAGCGTAAAGTCCGGCGCAGGCATATCGATCTGAATTTGATCGGTCGTGCCTGCATTGGCTTTGACGCAGACGGGCGACAGAAGAAATAAACCGGCGAGGAATGTCGTCGCGAGACAAAGGCCGCGGTCATTTGGGTTTTTTCCAAAAATCCTCATTTACAATCTCCATCTTATTATTAATTCGAGATTAAGATTTTCCACAGCGAACGGGGAAGCTTTACATCCAAGCTTGAGCTTGCCATAATTTCTTCCTAAACCAAATCGAATCCAAATCGAATCCAAATTTTAATATGAACGTTACTTGACAGGAGATTGCATGCCGCCGACATCTCGAGTGTTATCGTCAGCCGGATTATTTCTGCTAATGACTGCGGGGGGGCAAGCTCTTGCGCTCGGTGGCAACAATAACACCTCGGAATTGAATTCCGAGGTGGTGCGCGTCTCTCCAAAACGCACTGCGGTGCTGATGGATGTGGTCGAAGGTGGCGGGCTGCGCCAAGGGGCCTTGGTTTCTGTTTGGTTTGAAAACGATTTCAAATCCAAAGGCGTCGTCCGGAAGCTGTCACCTTCTGGTCGGGCCCTGGTTCGAATCGCGCAGGCGGCTCCGGCAGAAGTTGCCAAAGGCGACCCGGCCCTGATGACGATCGTTGAGAATGGCAATGAGGGCGAGGCGTTGGCTAACCGCAGCGGAAAACCTCTGTTAAAGGAATCCTCTCTTATTAGCATCCACCGCGCAGACGGTGTCGCTTCATCTGCGGAACTTTCAGTCGGCGCGCTTGGAGGGTCCACCAAGGTATCCGGCGGGTCGGCTAATGAAGACGTGGATTTCGCATTTACATCCCGTGAAATTGGTTTCGCTGGGCAGGCTGGTTATACCGCTGGCAGCATTTCCGGTGGTTTTGGCTTGAACTACCGTAACGGAACCGATGGCGCGAAGGCGGATGTCGATACAAACTCCACTGGCACGAAGGACAAGGATGCAATCGACACCACCAGTTCTGGCTATACGGCAACTCCTTATGTTGCCTACAGAATGCCGGTGGCAGGCATGTCGCTGGGATTAGGCGTCGGATTTCAGATTGGCCAGGATGAATCAGAGCGAACCGTCAAACTAGCCGGTGTTGATGGCCCGCACAATCCTGTGACCACAACTGAAAATGGTGTTCGGCTGGAACTTGTTGCGAAGGCGACTGGATATGAAGCCGGAATCAACATGGCGCCTTCTTTAACCGGCAAAACCAAGGAAGATAATTCTTTAGATGTCGATCACAAGGCCAGCAGTTTTTCTGGTTTTTATGCCAGCAACTATAGCGGAACGCCTTACCGTGCCGAGGTCTCTTTCGGGTCTGGATCGGATAAATATACCTCAGCCGACCTCAAATCCAGTTCTGTTGGATTTGCTGGCCAGGTTGAAATGCCGTTTGCCGGATATCGCATGGCGCCGGGCGTTGGCTACACGATGAGTAACCGCGAACTCGGCGACCTGAAAGCTAGTGCATGGGAAATCACCGCTGGCTCGCGTGTCGCGCTTTCTGGCGCCTATGCACCCTACGCAGGCCTCTCGTTCAAGTACAAAAGTCAGACCGAAGATGCTTCCGGGACCAAGCCAGAATATTCAACGGGAGCATTTGGCGTCAGCGTTAGTGGTGGCATCAGGCTCTGATTTTATAAGTTCGCGATTTCGTTTTTCTGTGTTCATTTAATTACCGTGTAAAGGGCTCACGATATGAAATTCTCGCGGAAAGTATCTGCACGGATCGGCATTGGACTTTTCTTGTGTAGCAGCCTTGTTGTGTTGAACAACTGCGGAAAGGGGAGCGGGAGTCGAGATTTTTTACCTGACTTTTCTGACCGTGGGTCACTCTTCAGTCCAGGGCGTGGAGCTGTGGAGTTCTTGAATAGCTGCTTTAATTTGCCGCCCGGCGAGATTGCCGAATTCGTGGGCTGGATGTCGGCCCAGTTAAAACTGGAAAGCCTTGCGAAGGTTTGCAGTGGTTTGGCGGAAGCTGATTTTGCAAGCGGAGTATCGACGACCAAAGAACCTGCGGATATCGACTAAACATAGCTAATTTTTGAATTTCTACTTCATGTAAGGGAGCGAATTAAAATGATGACACGGATAACGAGACGGATAATGGACTCGAAGAATCGCAGATGGTCGCTGGCAGCTGCGATGCTCATGACGAGCACGGCACTGATGGCATCAAGCCACAGGGAAGCCCCGGGCCTTGCTAATGACCCGGCTGCCGATATAACCGACTTGTACACGTTCAAGGGTGAACGTGGAACCACGCATCAAGCGTTTGTGATGAACGTGTCGCCAGCCTATGTGGCTGCCGCAGGACCGAACTGGTACCGGTTTGACGATGATGTCTTGTACGAAATCCACATCGACAACAACGGTGATGCAATTGAGGACGTGACCTATCAGTTCAACTTCACGACCCACAATGACAAAACGGCCGCCACGAATGCCAACGTGATCGCCTTTTTGCCGGGCGTCGCTTGGGACAGCACGGCGAAAGAATTTACGCATTTTGGTGGTGCTGCCGGTGCACTGCCCCTGCGCCAGACTTACAGCATGACCAAAGTCACTGGTGGTCGCCGCAAGGGAAAAGCCACCAAGATCACGCCGACGGACATGAGTGACTTTCCCGTGGCTCCGCCCCGCATCGGTCCGGGCACGACAGATGGCCCGACCAGCAACATATCTTCGGCTTCTAACCGTTACACGGCATACAAAGCCTTGGCTGCCAATGCCGTTACCACGACCGCAGATGGTTACAAGGTTTTTGCTGGCCCCCGTAACGATCCGTTTAGCGTCGACCTTGGTGGCATTTTTAATTCGATCAATGTGCGAGTAGGCGCTGGGGTCGACTCCTTGGCACATTCCAATGTGTTATCCATCGTCATTGAAGTTCCAATCGCAGAGATTATGCCTGACGCGGCAAAGCCGAGTTTCGGTGTGTGGGCAACCACCAGCCGTCCCCAGGGCACAGTCCGTGGGCTTAAGGGTGTAAACCCGACCAACGGTGGCGGATATGTTCAAATTTCACGCCTTGGTAACCCCCTCGTCAACGAAGTCGTGATCGGTGTGAAGGATAAAGACAAGTTCAACGCAACCGAGCCAAAAGATGACGTCACCAATTTCGCTGGCTATGTGGTGAAACCCCAGTTGGCTTATTTGTTGAATGCGCTTTATGGAAGTGCTGGTTCGACTTCGCCGGGCGCCATCACTGACATCAGCCTCGAAGACCGGACTGATTTGGTTCAAGTGTTTGTCACCGGCATCAAGGGGGTGTCCATGTACCCGGATGCCACCGGAAGTGGTGACATGATTCGCGTCAATCGCGCTCTTGATCTTGGCGGCGGTGCCGTCGAAGGTTGGCCACTAAACGGCCGGAAGATCACAGACAACGTCGTGAAAACCGCGTTGACGTTTCTTGCCGAGTGCAAGGTGCTGACGGAGTTTGGCAACTTTGATGTTTCAAGTATTTTTCCGAAGCACGTCGTCCCTGTAGCGGGAGGGAAGATCAATTGCGCGTTAGATAGCTTTGCAACGGAAACGGCGACTACAGGTGGAACCAATGACGCCACCCTGTTTCCGTATCTGGATTTGCCGTGGAGCGCTTGGGATTGATCTCTCGGCCAACTTTTTAAGTATGGCAGCTTGATATGTTGACTAGGATTTGTATAATTTTGCAGGACATTTTTTGGCTTTTTTATTTTTTGGGAGATTTTCGCATGAGAAAGATTTTGCTCGCACTTGTTCCTGTTGTGACTTTGATGGCTGGCGTTGCTTCTGCTCAAGATTCACACACAGCCAAGTCTCATCCTGCTAAAGCCCACAAGGCTGCTGCTGCAACCACCGAGAAAAAGCTTTATGACCGCCTTGGCGGCAAGAAGGCTATCACGGCAGTGGTTGACGAATTTGTTGCCAACGTTGCTGCTGACACGCGCATCAACAGCTTCTTTGCTGCCACCGCTGGCGACAAAAAGCGCCTTGCGAAGTTCAAAGGCAACCTGGTGAATCAGATCTGCGAAGGTAGCGGCGGCCCATGCAAGTACAAGGGCAAGGACATGAAGACGGCTCATGCTGGAATGGGCGTTCAGGGTCAGCACTTCGGTGCTCTCGTTGAAGATCTCGTCAAGGCTCTCGACAAGTTCAAAGTTCCTGAAAAAGAAAAAGGCGAGCTGTTGGCAATCCTGGGCCCGATGCAGTCAGACATCGTAGAAGCTGCACCCGCTGCTGCTTCGGCTCCTGCTACCAAGTAATTTGATCGATTCGTTTTAGCGCGAAAAAAAACCGGAGGTCCCATCAGGGATCTCCGGTTTTGTTTTAACGAAAGGAACTCTTCTTACTTCGCGAAGTAGGTCTTCAGTCCTTCGGCGTTTGGCTTCATCGACTTCTCACCTTTTTTCCAGTTCGCTGGACAAACTTCGCCGTGCTTTTCGTGGAATTGCAGCGCTTCGACCAAGCGAAGCATCTCATCCACATTGCGTCCAAGCGGCAAATCATTAACCGTTTGCTGGCGAACGATGCCGTCCTTGTCGATCAGGAAAGTGCCGCGCAGTGCAATTCCTGCTTCCGGAATGAGAACGTCATAATCACGGGCGATCGTCTTGTTGATGTCGGCCAACAGAGGATACTTGACCCCTTGAATGCCGCCTTCAGAAACCGGGGTTTTAAGCCAAGCGTTGTGGCTGAATTGGCTGTCGACTGAGCAACCGATGACTTCCGTATTCATCTCGCGGAACTGCTCAAGTTTTTCCTGGAAAGCGTGAAGCTCGGTCGGGCAAACAAAAGTGAAATCGAGTGGGTAAAAGAACAGGACCACGTGCTTGCCGCGCAGGTCGCTGAGGCTGATTTCTTTGAAATCGCCAGCGATGGCAGCCGTAGCTTTAAATTCTGGGGCTTTTTTTCCGACGAGAACGGCCATGATTGACCTCCTTTGATTGTATTAAAAATGCTTGAAACCATTGACGCACTAAGCGTTCCAGCATAAAACCAGACCTCTTCAATGGTGTCAAGTCAAGCAATCCTCAGGCATCAAATGAAGGGCTGGTCGCCTGGTCTTGGTTCAGGCATTAACCATGCCAACCTTTAGGTTTGGCAGCGGGTCCCCGGATCAGTCCATATTGGACGAAGCAAACACCGTGACCTCGCGCCGGTCATGGTAAAGCTGCCGGGCAGCCAGGTACCATTTATCGTTGGCAGCCCCGATGATATCGAGGCAACGCATCACTTCGTCGCGACGCTGCTTCATTGGTAGTTTCAGGTTCACCATTGCGTTTTTACACAAGCCTTCGGTGATCCAATGTGCCGCCAGTTTTGCGACCCGCGACGGCTGTTCCACCACATCGCAAATCAACCAGTCGACTGGGCTCTTTGGTTTGTAATGAAACGCGTCAACCGACAGATGATTCACCATACCGGTGGCCATCAGGGCATCGTCCATTTTTCCATTGTCGACTGCCGTGACAAACATTTCCCGTTGGATCAGCTGCCAGGTCCATCCACCGGGAGATGCTCCCAAGTCAACGGCTGTTAGTCCGGGGCGAAGCAAGTGGTCGCGTTGACCCTTGGTCATAAAGACGTGAAAGGCTTCTTCCAGTTTCAGGGTGGACCGGCTTGGGGCCGATGGTGGCAATTTCAAGCGCGCCACGCCGTCGATCCAAGGCGAAGAATTGCCTGGGTCAATCCATGTCAGCATGGCTTGCTTGGCACGATCGAAGAAAAATACGTTTAGAGTCGGCAGACCTTTTGCGCCATTTTTTGTGAGCATGCCTGCTTTGCCAAGTGCCTTGGTCAGCGCCGGATGGACCAGTTTGGAAAAGCGGGTCAGTTCCTTGCCATCGTTGTTGTCAGGATAAGTCACAACCATCCGGTTGTATTGAATTCCTGCGGCAGGAAAAATGGATTCCAGCGCCGCAGCTGCAATCGGTGCAGCACGATCGCGCGCGTCGCCGAGATCAAGTGGGCCAAAACCAAAAGCCAGTTGTCGTGCAAAGATGAGGGACTTGATTGGAAGTTTCCGACGCAGCGCCATCAGTTCGTTGGTGCTGGCCAAGGGCAGAATGGCGAACGCCGAGTTGGCGACGGTAACTGGCAACGGCTGCCGCTGCAATCCGAGCGCTTGTACGACCATTGCAGCCAGTTCTTGGCCTGCCTCGGCCTCGAAGCCCTCGCGGCAATAAACGAGGATCATCGGCTTTAATTTTGGTGCAACGGCTTCGGTCACTTAGGACTCCATCATGTGCGGATAACGGTGGTCGGTGATCGGCAGGAAATTTTCCTTGATCGTCCGCATGGAAACCCAGCGCAATAAATTCAGCATGCTACCAGCTTTATCGTTGGTCCCGGAAGCACGCGCCCCACCAAAAGGCTGCTGTCCGACAACGGCACCAGTTGGCTTGTCGTTGATGTAGAAGTTTCCTGCGGCGCCTTCCAGTGCATTGGTCATGTGGTGGATCACCCGGCGCTCGCGCGCAAAGATTGCGCCCGTCAGTGCATAAGGAGTCGCCTCATCGCACAGCTTCAACGCATCTTCGAATTTGCTGTCTTCATAAACGTAGACGGTCAACACCGGTCCAAAGATTTCTTCCACCATGGTTTTAAAGGTCGGGTTCGTGGTTTCGATCACGGTTGGGCGAATGAACCAGCCCTTGCTGTCATCGCATTGCCCGCCGGCGATGACCTTTGCATCAGAAGCGCCCTTGGCGAAATCGATGTAGCCTTTGATTTTTTTAAAGGCCCGCTCGTCGATTACTGCACCCATAAAATTGGTGAAGTCTTCCGGGTCGCCCATTTTTAATTCTTCGGTGATCGCAACCAGGCGGTCGCGAACATGGGGCCAGATGCTCTGAGGGATGTAGGCGCGCGAGGCTGCAGAACACTTTTGCCCCTGGTATTCGAAAGAACCACGGACCAGGGCCGTCACCAGTTGATCGACATCTGCAGAAGGATGGGCAAAGACAAAATCCTTGCCACCAGTTTCCCCAACCAGCCGCGGGTATGATTTGTAGCGGTCGATGTTGTTTCCGATCGTCTTCCAGAGGTGATTGAACGTTGCCGTCGATCCAGTGAAGTGAATTCCAGCCAAATCCGGATGTTCAAGGAGCGTGTTGCTGATGGCCGCTGCCTCTCCGGGCAAGAAATTTATGACGCCCGGAGGCAGCCCTGCCTCCTCCAGAATTTGCATGCCAATCCACGACGACAGGGCGCCTGTGGCGGCTGGCTTCCAGACCACCGTGCAGCCCATCAGTGCCGGGGCGCAGGGCAAGTTCACGGAAATGGAAGTGAAGTTGAATGGGGCTACAGCGTAGACAAAGCCCTCCAGAGGCCGCGCCGCCAGGCGGTTCCATTGTCCGGCTGGTGAAGTCGGTTGCTGGCTGTAAATTTCGGTCATGAAATGGACGTTCCAGCGGAAGAAATCGATCAGCTCGCAGGCGGCATCGATCTCAGACTGGTAACAAGTTTTACTTTGGCCAAGCATCGTTGCGGCGTTCATTTTTGCACGGTATTTCGTCGCCAGCAGATCAGCAGCCTTGAGGAATACGGCAGCCCGATCTTCCCAAGGCAAGGTCGACCAGGACTTTCGGGCATGCAGGGCGGCCTTTACCGCGGCCTGGGTATCTTCGCTTGACGCCTGGGCGCAGTGGGCAAGGGTCAAAGTTTTGTTGTGCGGGCTGGTTACAGGCCTGCGGTTTTTTGTCATGATGTGCTTGCCGTCGATGACCAGCGGGATTTCAGTCGCCGATTGAGCTTGTCGGGCAAGTTCGCTTTTCAGTTCACGTTTTTCGGGTGACCCTGGCGCAAAAGACCGGATCGGTTCGTTGGTCGGAGCAGGGGCCTTGAAGTTGGCGTTCGACATGAGTTTTCTCCGTCTTTAAGTCGTGGAGACCGTAGCATGAAGAAGTATGTGAAACCAAGCGCTGAGGAGATTCGCAAGAGGCTGACCCCCGAGCAGTTTGCCGTGACCCAGCAAGACGCGACAGAACCACCGTTCCGCAACGATTTTTGGGACCACAAACAGCCAGGGATCTACGTGGACATTGTTTCCGGGGAGCCGCTTTTTTCATCCCTCGACAAATTCGACTCGGGATGCGGTTGGCCGAGTTTTACAAAGCCTCTGAAGTCCGACCAGGTCATCGAAAAAACTGACCGGAAACTTTGGCAGGTGCGAACCGAAGTCCGCTCTGCTGGGGCCGATTCCCATCTGGGCCATGTGTTTGATGACGGGCCGGCTCCGACGGGTATGCGTTACTGCATCAATTCCGCGGCCTTGCGCTTTGTCCCCCTTCATAAAATGGCGGACGAAGGGTATGAGGGGTTGACCTCACTTTTTAAGGAGCCCGATATGGAGCCCGACATCAAGTCCGCTATGAAGCCAGCAATGGAAGTCGCCGTATTGGCTGGTGGATGTTTTTGGGGCGTCGAAGAAATCTTGCGTGGGATCAAGGGCGTCGTGGCAACCCGTGTTGGCTACACTGGCGGTAATGGTGATTCTCCGGGTTACGAGCAGGTCAAGACGGGGACGACAGGGCATGCCGAAGCCGTCGAAATTACCTTCGATCCTGCCGTTTTGAGTTTCGAGGATCTACTTGGATACTTCTTTCGGTTGCACGATCCGACCATGCTTAATCGCCAGATGAACGATATTGGAACCCAGTACCGGTCTGCGATTTTTTGCCAGTCCGATGCCCAACGCGAGGTTGCTGAACGGGTCAAGGCCGCAGTGGCTGCTTCCGGCAAATGGGCCAAGCCCATCGTCACGGCCATTGTTCCCAAGGTCCAGTTTTGGCCGGCCGAGGACTACCATCAGAAGTATCTTGTCAAGAATCCGGGGGGTTACAACTGCCACTTCCTGCGGGATTAGGTGCCATCCATGGTAAGATTTGGTGAAATGATTCTGTGAAACGATTCCACGATCAGATTGATCTGTGAGGCCAAGGAGGTCTTGGATCCATGTCCAATAAAGAGAGTATCCCAGAAGTCATCAGCCCCGCGGATTTGGCAAACCGGCGCAGTGTTCGCAATTTCCTGTTGCAGCCTTTTCTGCAAATACAGCTAGGTCTCTTCAGCGTCGTACTGTCTTTTGCGTTTGCCGGGGTTATTGCCTGGCTGTTTTACATTCACCTGAATCAGTTTGCCTCGGTGGTCATTCAGTTGACCGATGCTGAAGAGGAAATACTCAAACTACTCTATTCAAGCCTTGCTGAAATGCGCGCGGCAGTTCTGGGAACGATTGTCGTGTTTTTGATTTTGAATATTGCGTCGTCCATTTTTTTCACCCACAGAATGGTCGGACCAACCGTGGCCTTTCGCAGGATGATCCGCGGGTTGATCGACGGGCATTACGGAATGCAGATCAAATTGCGCGATGGGGATGCCTTCGGGGAAGTTGCCGATGAATTGAACGAATTGTCGTCCCAACTTTCCGAGAAACATCCCAGGAAGTAATCCCTGTGCAATCTGAAAACGACTGGTTTTTGCCTGCGATTTTTACCGACGGTACGGTTGGTGCCTGCCTCGGTGCGGTTGTAGGCGAACTTGAACGGCGTCGCGATTTCATCGTTGCAGTTCAGACCCGATTGGATCCACCAAATGGTTTCAATATCGATGCGGTAACTGAATTGGGCAACCGGATCAGGCCTCTTGAAAATACTTTGCGTACCCGATTACCTATGCTGCTCCCTGATCGTCCTGGTCCATGGTTTCGGGTTTCGGCGGCGCGCACGTCTGGGCCTTTTGCCACTTCGATCTTGCATGAACCGGTTTTTGCCCCGTATGGATCTGCCCCCAATCATCTGGTGCGGGAAGGTCTCGTTACGGCGTGGAAAAATGGTGACGCATCGGTTGGGGTCTTTCGAGTCGGCATTCGCTGCCTTTGGCTGACGCTGTTGGAAGTGAATGCCCGTTACCGGGTGATCAACGAGTTGGATGGGGTTCATTCGGCTCTGGCATTGGACCGCCTGCCCGATGGGCTGCCCGATGCATTGGACAGCAAGTCTTTGCGGGCTTTTCTAACAAATGTGCGAAATGAAATGCGGAGTTGCCGTCAGCGTCTGGATGCCTGTTACGCTGAATTGCTTGGCGCATCGGATAATTTCTTTGAGCAACAATCGAAATCGGGTCCACGTCCGGGGGCATGGCGGGACAAGGCAGAAGACTTCCGTGACGAGCAAAGTCGTCGCCGCAATGAAGCCTCACAGCAGCGTGCAGGCGCATCGATCAAAACATCGCGCGACATTGAAGCGTTGCGTTATTTTGGTTTCAGCGATTTTCCAGCGCAGGATGAACTGAGGCGAAAATATTTGGAACTTGCCAGGAAGTATCATCCAGATGCTGGCACTGGTCATGAAGAGAAGTTCAAGACTCTTGGGCGTGTCTATGAACACCTGTTGCAGAGATGCAACCATTGATGCCATAAGAATTCCATGGCGACCCCTCAAGGAAAATTAAAGCTGCTCCCCCTCATGCGTTTGCGCTGTCCCTATTGTGGGTCAACGCCTCTGCGGACAGAGGGATCGTGGTTTTATTTTAGAACCGGTTGCAAGGTTTGCGATTACGTTTACGAGCGTGAACCAGGCTACTTCACAGGCGCGTCTTGGATGGTGAGTTACGCCGCATTGGCCTTTTTCGGTTGTGGCTTTGGCGCTCTTCTTTTGTACCGTCTGCCTGACTTGGATGCGATGTGGATTGCGGCAATTGTCTCGGTTTTCCTGATCGTCTTTGGGCTTTGGTTTGTTCCATACAGCATGGCTATTTGGCTTGGATTCGACCACATCGTCCATCCGTTGACGCCCGCAGATCGCTATACTGAAAAAAAATAACAATAAATTCAATATATTATAGCTCTGTTATCCGTCGCCCCCGACTAAGCCTTCATTAATTTTACAAATATCCGATTTCCTCTTAGACATCAGGGGGATCGATTTGATTCGATGTTTAAAATCCGTCGCAAAGTGCGTCGCGCTTGGTACTATTGTGCCGATGTCGTTATCGATGTCGTTGTCGTGCGTAAAATCTGGATCCTCTTCCGGTGGGGCTGAATCTTCGACTTCCACCATGATGTTCACCGGTGTTCACCCTTTGGTGGGCAAGCCCGGCGATGCCATGACCCTCTCTGGTCAGAATCTGACGGGTGATTCCGGGGTTCGTTTGGAATTCGCGGACAGCACAGGTTCCATCAGCGCGCCAGTCACGGTCACATCGTCAGAAACGGCGACTTTTTCTTTCCCCGAAGGGTTGGGTCTGGGACTCAAAGAAGCCACGGCGATGGCTAAAACCACGGCCGTTGGAACGCTATCTCTTGTTGCGAATACGGCGACGAATTCGCTGCCAATTATCATTGCAGAACAAACACAGGTTTGCAGCGACATCACTTATATCAATGCGTCGGGCGCCCAAGTCACGGGGACGCGCGATTGCAGCGGTGGCGGGGCCTCTCCCACACCAGTGCCGTCTTCCACGCCGAATCCGTTTGACATTCGCAAGGGAAAAACCGTGGCCGGCGTTGCCGGAAGCCTGATCACAAGTTGTCAGAACCGGGTTAACAAGTCTGTTTTTGAGATGTCTGGCGGAGTAAACTTGCGTGCGGCCCGGGTTGTAAAAATCAGTGCGGACGGGACAATTTTTACCATGGCTTCGTTTGGCAATGCTCCGATGCCTGAGATTAAGAATGACACCCTGATCAGGTCGTCACGTCCGTTGACACTGGTGACACTGGGCCAGGGAGTGGCAGGATCGGAGTTCGCTCTCAGCACGGCGGTGCTGGAGCGCAAACCAGTCGTACCCGCCGAGCTAGACGACGACGGCAATCCAAGGTTGGCGGTTCAGGCTTCAGACCCAGGGCCTGTTACTGCGGAAAACGAATTCGCATTGAAGGAGACTGGCGCGTCAGTCACGGGCGCTTTGAGCGGTGCTTCTTGCGATGAATTGTCACTTAATCCAGTTTCGACCGACTGTTTCGATATTTACACGTTCCAAAATATTGCGGATGTTTGGGACACAATCGATGATGCCAACGCGTCTGCGTTCTATTCAGCTGCCCTGCCCGATAGTGGTTCCGGCGAGCCATTCCTTGCCAATCTGTGCGGCACGACGGCAGGCGTTACATCGCAGATAGCAAACTGGAGTGATAACACCCTCGATAATGACGGTGTGGCGAGCACCTGTGCCGCGACGACTTCTAACTGTTCCTTGAAGGACCTCACCACCGGCTTGACCTGGTTCAAGGGTGATGGTTTGAACAAGTCCTGGTACGAAGCTGTGTACTACTGCAGTACTCTTCTCTTAGCTGGCAAGTCGTGGCGCTTGCCAACCCAGAAAGAACTGATGACAGCCTATGTCGATACGATTCGATACACGGTGGCTAACGGTACAGTTTCAAACTACAACCTGGGCTGGTGGTCGAGCACAACCGACAGTGCTTCGCCTCATAAAGGCTGGCTGGTCAATTTGGCCAGCGGTGCCACGGCTTCAACAGAGAAGTACAAAAGCGTTAACAAGGCGCTCTGCGTGCGAGATCCAGAATAGAAATCCATTAAGGATGTTGAGCAGTGTCAATTTTCGCGACAGGAAAATCCCATACCATCGTCGCCTACGCTTTTGCGGAAAATTTTCGCATGTCGAAGGTGCAGGCCGAACTCGGTGCGGCCCAGAGCCTTATGGATCCAAAAGACAGCGTAAGTCGTGAGGTTCCCGGTGGGGGCTGGGTCTACGCCTATAATTTTGGTTGTCTGGTGTTTTGGAACGTCAGTCCTGAAACCAGAATCAAGGAAATGGAACAGTTTCGTTTACGCCGCGAGGGTGGCTTGTCAGAACCTGCGGTCAGCGAAGATTTTGTCGTCGAAGAAGATACTGGTGAGCGTCCACGCGCTGAATTCAGCCGGCTGATTTTGGACAAGGTGACCCCGCAAAGGGCGGAAGTCGTGGCACTGACCGTGGCTCAAAGCGCGGCCATGTCCTATTACGAAAGTCTTCTGGAAAAATCCCAGTTAAAACTGGCTGCGATGCTGACCCAGTTGGAGCACAAGGGGAACGTTGGCAGGTCTCCTGCGAAGCTTCATCGTTTCATCGCAGAAACGGTGATCATGCGCAGCGAGATTGTCGGTGTGTTGCACTTGCTCGATCGCCCGGATCTAATCTGGGAGGACAAGACCATGGACAGCCTTTATGACGACTTGCGTGCTGTGTTTGACTTGAAGGAGCGGTTTCAGGCGTTGGTGCACAAATTGGATTATATCCAGGATTCGGCTGAAATCCTTTTAGACATGGCTCGTGACAGTCGACTCTTCCTGGTTGAGATGGCGATCGTTTTCTTGATCGCCGTCGAACTGGCGATGTCAATCTTCCGCTGACTTCAAGTGCCTGGCGCGGACGAATTCACCGTCAGCAACCTTTGCCCATCCAATCGCGTTATCAATTTCGACCATCACAACGTCGCCGCGGCGCAACTCGCCTGCAATCCTTGATTTGCGGTCAGGTGAACTGCGCAGGTTTATCCGCGCGACGGTCACCACCATTCGTTTTGAACCAGTGCCCCTTGGGGTTTTGGATGCTGTTTCGACGTTTGGTCTTGGTGGGGCTTCGGGCGGATTTTGCGAAGGGGCCGGCGTCACGACCTCTTCGTGAAGCATGGGATCAACGGTCACGGGTTTGTCCGATCCGGTATTTTCAGGCATCACGGCAGGGGCATAGGGGTCGATCTCCGGTGCTACAGATTCTTCTGTCGCACCGGAGGTTGATTTATAGACGCAGGATGTCGTGACCGAGCCTAAGATAGCAATCAGGCCGGTCAAGCCAGCAGTGACAATCCGTCTCATAGCAATCTTCCTTGTCGCAAAACCAAAAATCACTTCATGCCCTTTGCGAGGTTGGCGGCCAACTTGTCCAAGAAGTCGCCAGTGTTCAGGTAGCTGCCTTCGGGAACCTTGTCGCCGTGGATGCAAACCGCGAGGTCTTTAGTCATCGCCCCGCTCTCAATGGTTTCCACGCAGACTTTTTCCAGGGTTTCGCAGAACCGGGCCAAATCCTTGTTGCCGTCAAGCTTGGCGCGATGGGCGAGGCCCTGAGTCCAGGCGAAGATGCTGGCGATTGGGTTGGTGCTGGTTGGCTTACCCTGCAGATGCTGGCGGTAATGGCGTGTCACCGTGCCATGTGCGGCCTCGGTTTCGATGGTCTTGCCATCCGGGCACATTAGAACAGAGGTCATCAGACCAAGGCTGCCGAAGCCCTGGGCGACGGAGTCGGACTGAACATCGCCATCGTAGTTTTTACAGGCCCACAAAAATCCGCCGTTCCATTTCATGGCTTGAGCCACCATGTCGTCGATCAGACGGTGTTCATAGACCAGGCCGGCGGCTTCGAATTTGCCTTTGTACTGCTCGTCGAAGACACTTTGGAAGATGTCCTTAAAACGGCCGTCATAGACTTTCAGGATCGTGTTTTTTGTGGACAGATAAACCGGATATTTTTTCATCAAGCCGTAGTTGAAACATGAGTGGGCAAACCCTTCGATGGAGTGATCGAGGTTGTACATCCCCATGGCTATTCCAGGACCGTCAAACTTGTTGATTTCCCAGGTTTGAGTCGCACCGCCACCTTCTGGCTCAAAGGTCATCTTGACGACACCCTTGCCGGGAATTTTGACGTCCGTAGCGCGGTACTGGTCTGCGTGGGCATGGCGGCCGATGACAATGGGACGAGTCCAGTTGCTGACTAGACGGGGGACATTGCGGCAGATGATTGGTTCGCGGAATACAGTGCCACCAAGGATGTTGCGGATTGTGCCGTTAGGGCTCTTCCACATTTTTTTCAGGTTGAATTCTTTCACACGGGCTTCGTCTGGCGTGATGGTGGCGCACTTGATGCCCACGTTGTATTTTTTTATCGCTTCGGCCGATTCAATGGTCACGCGATCTTCGGTTTTGTCCCGGTTTTCGATACCAAGGTCAAAGTAGATGAGGTTCACATCCAGGAATGGCAGGATCAACTTGTTCTTGATGTCCGCCCAGATGATTCGTGTCATCTCATCGCCGTCTAATTCAACAACTGGATTCGCAACCTTGATCTTGTTCATGGAACTCAAGCTCCTGTTTTAATGGCTTTGAAATAGTGGATGGAACGAGGGATCTTTTCGAAATCACGTACCTTGGTTCCTGTGTCGATCAAGGCGATCACTTCCGTGGCCTGCCCTGGATTGACGTTGCAAACGAGGCCGTGGCTTTTCAGATATACGGTCATGAGGCCCAGGCCGGCACCTTCAATTTTGGTGTCGATGATATCCTCAGAATTTGAACGAAAAAGAGCCTTGCGTGCGTAATTGAAAAAAGTATCGCGCTTGAACAGGCCAAACGGGTCCCAGACCGAAATTGCAAGGATATCTCCGTCAAAGCCGAGTTGAAGGCGGCTGCGGTCCTCTGGTGCCAGGTCCACTGGGTGTCCAGACCGCTCCTTGACCTGGTGGTGTCCTGCTGCATTGGGGGCGTCATAAATTGCATTGAGCAGCATCTCCTGGACAATCTGCTTTGCCGTCAAGGCAAGAGACTGGCTCAGTCCACAGGATGTAACAAAGTTGGCTGTTTCATTGTGGAGCGGATCACGGTCCTTTGACGAACTGACCGGAAAACTCAGAATTCTAGCTCCCGTGCGCAGGTATTTTTCAACCCCAAACAGGTCGTTGCGGATCAGTTTCTGCAGGGTTGCTCTTAAATCGGTGTTGGTCCAATTGGATGTGTCACCATCAGCCTCCATCCGCACTGCAACGATATGGTCCACAAGCTCAAGTTCCTTTCCCGCCAGCGCCTTGGAATACTCCGCATGGACTTTATCGACCAGGAGGATCATCACCGAGTCTGGATTGACCTTGCGGGCACCATCGCGAATCTGGGCAAGGGTTTCCGGGTTGAGGCTATTGGTAAGGACAGCCCGGGGGCCTTGGGCGAGAGCGGCATCAAGGGCCATTGGGTCAGCGGTTGCGATCAGGTTGGCGCCGTCGCACAAATTAACCAATGAATCACATTCAGGAAGGGGCGCACGGCCTGCTTCACTGTAGGCAACGATGGTCGGCTGAAATTTCGGCTGCCCGGTTGGCGGCATGATTGACTGCATTAAGCGAAACCCATGTGTGCCGGTCAGGTGACAGTTGGGTGCTGTTCGACGTCACCAACGGCATCCCGGCCAATCTTGTCCTGGAGTGTCATAAGGCCTGCGATCACTGCCTCAGGAGTTGGCGGGCACCCGGCAACATAAATATCGACCGGGATAATCCGGTCAACACCTTGCAGGACATGGTAGGCGCGGTAAAAACCGCCGCTGGATGCGCAAGCCCCCATCGCCATCACCCATTTGGGTTCAGCCATCTGGTCATAGATTTTTTTGATAACTGGAGCCATTTTTTCCGTGATCGTTCCGGCTACGATCATCAGGTCGCATTGCCGCGGTGAAAACCGGACAACCTCCGCCCCGAACCGGCTGATGTCATATTTTGGCCCGACGACAGACATATATTCGACCCCACAGCAAGCTGTGCCGAATGGATATGGCCAAAGCGAGTTCTTCCGCGCCCATGCCAGAAACTCTTTGTGTTTCGTGGTAAAAATGGGAATTCCGCTGTCATTTTGGTGGTGTTTCATGGTCCCGGTTTCCCTTGTAAAAATCCGAATCCAAGCGGGAGCTTACGACAATTTCTTCGTCCTGCACACTCTAATTCGGGATTTGGGGCGGTTAGTTGACTTGGGCTTTCCCGGACCCGTAAAATACTAGTGAACTTCATTGTTTAGCTTGTCCACTCCATCGGACAACACGCACCGGACCAAGAGGAGCCTTTGACCATGATTGACACGCTCGTAAAATTATTCAATCCCAACGATGGTGCCCACTTCGTCGTCATGTGTGGGATCACATTGACCTTGATCCTATCGGTTTCGATCATTGTCGAGCGGGTATTCCGGTACTGGTATCAGTATGATCTGGCCAACAGCTCGGCCTTCATGTCGGCCATTCAGAAGCTGGTCATGAACAACTCAATCGAAAATGCAATCCGCCTTTGCAAGGGCAAGCGGAATCAGGGGCAGTTGCTTCCTTATGTGCTGGCCGAGGGGCTGAAGCGGGCCAACGATTCAACGGAAGAGATTGAAAACGCCATGCACCATGCCCAGCTGGCTGCGATCCCGCGGGTATCCCGCCGGGTTCCCCTGCTGGCAACCACAGCAAACGTGGCCACGTTGCTTGGCCTCTTGGGTACCCTGTTTGGTTTGATCAAGTCTTTTGCAGCTGCGGCAAATGCAACCGGGCAGCAGAAGGCGGTGATTTTGGCGCAGGGTATTGCAGAGGCCCTGTCGGCAACCACATTCGGCCTCGCGACGGCACTCCTTTGTCTGCTGGTCTACGGACTCTTGATGAACAAGCAGACCGCGATCGTTGACGACATCAACCAGAATTCTGCACGTCTGATGGATCTGCTTTATACGCGCAAAATGAAAATCCGCAGTGGCCAGGACATGGCAACTGCAAGTGCCGACTGATTTATTGACAGGTGACCCATGCGACGCAAACGCAAAGGCATTAAACGACAGGATGTGACTGATATTGAATTAAATATCATTCCGTTCATCGATGTTTTTTCGATGTTGAATACATTCTTGCTGTTTTCAGCCGTTTTCGTGGCGACGGGCATTATTGAGGTGCAGGTGCCATTCCTTTCCAATGCGCCACAGCCAAAAGAAGAAGGCCAACGCACATTGGAAGTGAAGGTCGATGCAGCAAAGGACAAGTTGCAGGTCATCACCGAATATTCGAAAGACCCTCGCAACGAGCAGAAGTTTGATTTTCCAAACACCAAAGAGGGTATGGACCGGATGCACGAGCGTCTGGTTTCAATCCGTCAGGCAAATCCGACTCAAGACAAGTTGTCTTTCTTTTCTGAAGACGACGTGATTTGGGAAACCATCTCAGCGATCCTCGATGCGGCAAAGTTCCGGAAACAAACCGACCCAGTATTTTCATTTAAAAACGAAAAAACTGGTGCAATGGAACAAGACCAGCAATTCGTGTTTCCCAAGATCGTCATGGGCAGCGTTATTTTGTAGCCTGATTCCAAGAGGGAGTCGTTCAGATGGCATCCGTCGGCGGCGGCAGTAAAGAGACTCTGACACTGAATCTGTATCCTATGCTGGATATTTTCAGCATTTTGATCGTTTTCCTGCTCATGAGTTATTCAACAGACCCTGTATCCCACGATGTTAATTCCGGACTTGAATTGCCTGATTCAGTCACCATGGTCACCCTCGATGAATTGCCAGCTATTGTCGTGACGAAGTCAGAACTTTTCGTAAATGATAAAAAAGTTGCGGATGTCGTCAACGGGGAAATTCCAAAAGATCAACTGGGCGAATCTTTTCAGGGTGGAATTCGTCCAGTCTATGACGAGTTGAAGCGGATAGCGGATGCGAACAAGCGGATCGCTGCTGCGACCATCAATGACCCCGCCCAAGTGGGGAAAACAGGAGCCTTGACCATGGAGATGGACAAGGGGCATCCATTCAAGCTGATGAAGCGCATCATGCTCTCGGCACAGCAAGCCGAATTTGTGACCTTCAAACTCGTGGTCACCAGGGTTGAAAACTGAAATTGTGGGTTTGATCTTGCTCATGTGACAAAGGAGCCTCCTTTGGGTTGGCCGAAACAAATTGGTGGTGGAAAGCGCCGGCTGGGAATTCTGGCCTGGGCCGTCTTATTGCTGATTGGCTCGTTGGTCTTGCGGGATGGTGTCGCTTTTGCCCAAGCCGATGGAGAGGATCAACCCAAGGGATTGTTTGATGCGTATGATGTCCGGGTCATTCGCCCGCGATTTTTTACCAAGGCACGTCGAGCGGAATTTGGCGGACAATTGAGTGTGGTGATGAACCAGACGTTTATTTACACGTACTTGATGACTGGTATATTAAATTACCACTTCAACGAAGCCCTTGGCGTTGAAGTCGATGGCAGCTTTGGCTTCAGCCTCGACAAGGAGGACAAGACCCTCCTGAAGAGCAGCTTTAATATCAGCACGCAGATTCAAAGAACCCAATATCAGTTTCTTGGAAGTTTGGTCTGGACTCCGCTCTATGGAAAGTACCAGCTGGCCAGTGGCAAGCTAATTTACTTTGATACGTTCCTGATTGGTGGCGGCGGAATGACTGGCATCGACTACCAGTACGACCACTGCCAGGCTTCATCCAGCGGCACGACCGTGACGCCGCCTGCTGCAAACACCAAAGGCTATTTCGGCGGGATCATCGGTATCGGACAACGGTTTTTCATCGATAAAAATACGTCCCTCCGGTTTGAGGTCCGGGATAATATCTTCTCTGTGAATGAACGCGACGGGTCATGTGATCCAGAGTTCGCAGCGGACAAGGCGACGGCTATCAACAATGTGACAATGCAGGTCGGTGCCTCTAGGTTTCTTTAGTCCGGGCCATCAAGGATGAACAGGTCATGAATTCACTTGTCCTCAATTTCCGCTGGTTGGTCAGGATTGCCGCTGTCAGCGTCTGCCTTGGCGCTCAGGTTGCGTCCGCAAACATGCAGAATGTTTCAGCGCTTTATACACGCGGTGACTACCCGGGGGCGGCATCTGCCGCATTTCAATTGTATAGTTCTAGCCGCAATGCGCAGGAAAAGCTGAATGCAGGGTTTTTTCTGGCACGTGCCCTTCAAGCGCTTGATTTGCCTTATGCGGCATCTCGTTTTTACGGCGCGATTGTCCGTCAGGGTCCGGGAAACAATCCTTTCTTCCGCCAGGCGTTTGAGCAGTTGGGCGCGATCAACAGCACCGTCAGCCTCGGTCAGGCCCAAATTGTCCAGCTAGTCTCTGGTCGCAATGGGGGTAACTTGAATCCGGAAGTGATCCCGGGTGCGGCCCGTGGCTTCTATTTTTATTATCAGGGCGTCGAGAGTTTCGAAGATCGCAAGTACGAGGCCGCCGCTCGATATTTTAAGGCGGTCCCGGGAGGTTCTCCTTATTATCTGCGGGCGCAATTTCACCTGGGTGTGATTTCGAATCTGGAAGGGCGCCATAGTCAGGCGATCAGCTACTTCAGTGGCGTCGCTTCTGGTGCCCGGCGTGACGATGAGGGGGAGCACCTCCGCGCATCTGCGATCATGAACATCGCACGCGTCGAATACGAAACCAAACGGTACAACGAATCCCTGATGCAGTATGGCCGGGTTGGGCGTGACTCAGATTTGTGGTTGGATGCGCAGTTTGAGGGATCCTGGGCCTTTTTCATGATTCAGAAGCACAACAACGCCCTGGGTAATCTTCATACAGTCCAGGCGCCATTTTTCGAGAACCGTTTCTATCCCGAAAGTTACATCCTCCAATCCATCACATTTCTCCGTCTCTGCCGTTTTGATGAGACGAAGGCAGCGCTGGAAAAGTTTAAGGGCCGCTATCAGCCATTATTCGGCGAGTTAAAAAAACTGATCAACGACTATGGCGAGAATCCGCGTGGCTTCTACAAGCTGGTTTACGATTTCCGCAGTGGATCATTGTCGAAGTTCAAGGAAGCATGGCCTCTTTTTGACGCCCTTTCCAGGACAGACGCATTTCGTGAAGGCGCCATTGCAGTTCGCAATTCTGATTCCGAGCTGGCCCGTCTCTCCCGATACGGAAGCAAGTGGGCGAGCTCTGGGTTGCAGGAAGAGCTGCGGGATTTTCTTGGCAAGAAAAAGGCTGTGGCTGCAGACGAGGCTGGCCGGAAGTTGTATCAGAAACTCGGTACCCAGCGGGATTACCTGAAGGATCTTTCCCGGCAGACGGAATTCATCAACGCAGAAATGCTGCTGAATCGTGTCGACGCGTTGCGTGCATCCCTGCAGGTTTCCACCGCCGAGAAGCGGATTAATTTCATCGGTGGTTTCCAGACGCTGAATCTGGCTCAGGAGCTAGAATACTGGCCGTTCCAAAACGAGTATTGGGAAGATGAACTTGGCTATTATGTTTACAACATCGCCAGCAGTTGCCTTGCCGCCAAGAAGAAATAAGAGGGTTTGATGCCAGCGAAAAATCTGCGATTAGTCGTCTTGTCCGCGTTCGCCCTGGTTTTGTCTGGTGCGGTCGAAGTTTCGTTGGATGAAAATCGTGGCAAGGACCACAAAGAGTCCGGTGTTAACGTTGTTGAACGGAAAATTGAAAAGGGTGGTTCGGAGCGCAAGAATTCCACGACTTACACCAAGTCTCAGGCGTTTTTTGTGGCTACGGAACAAAAGCTAAGCTCCGAAATCGGCAAGACGATTCAATACCTGCAAAAACTTGAGCCACGCACGCCAGCCCAGTCACCCGAGCGACTCAGGATCCTTGAGCAATTATTGAACCTGAATCTGGAACTTGGCCTTTATGAGTCCAACGATGAATTTCGGCGGTACGATGAAGCCTACGAACGTTGGGATGGTGGTGGCCGCCGCGGGCCGGAGCCGAAACTCAGCTCGTCCAAGTCCCAGGGGCAGTGGCGTGTTGTTTCCACTCGCGCAGAGAATCTTCTGCGGCAATTCCCCCGTGCAAGACATGCCGATGAAACCATGTTTAATCTCGCGGTCGCATTCCAATTTCTCAAACGGGAAAAAGATGCAGCGCGGACTTACACGCAGCTCATTACCAAGTACCCGAATTCACCGAAGGCCGGAGATGCCTATTTTCAGCTCGGTGACTTCTATTTTGACAAGTTGAACTTCCGGGCCGCCACCAACAACTACAAGCAAGCCCTGCGTTACAAACGTTCAAAAGGATATGCCTGGGCCCTGTTTAAGCTGGGCTGGTGTGCTTACAACCTGGGCGATTATCCAAAGAGTCTTGAGTACTGGAAAACCACGGTTGCGAATGGCCGCCAGTCCGATGAAAAATCCATTGCAGGTTTACGCGATGAAGCCCTTCGGGACATGGTCTATTCGTTTGCGGAACTTAAGCAGGTTGAACCAGCAATCGTCTACTACCGTGCCAACGGTGGCGAAAAATACATCGGCCAGTTTCTTTTGCTCTTGTCCAGCGTCTTTACAGACCAAGGCCAGTATGCTGAAGCCATCAGCACTCTAAAGCGTTTCCAGCAAGTGGCACCCACAAGCCTCGATGGCCCGGAGGCCCAGAAGGATATCCTCTCGCTGACGTATGAGCTGGGTCGTTGGAATACCCTTTGGGCTGAACTTGAAAATTTCCCCAAGTTATACGGGGCTGGTAGCCAGTGGGAAACCGTCAACCAGGCAAGTCGCAAGGAAGTCCTCGAGACTCAAGCCCTGATCAAGGACCAGATCCTTTACTACGCCAAGGTCACCCACAAGTCGGCTCAGAAAAACGATGATGTGAGGGTCTATCGTGAGGCGATGAAGGGGTACAATCTATTCCTCCGGTTTTATCCGAAAGCCAACGAGATCGGTGAAATCAAATACAACATGGCCGACATTGAGTACATTCTGAAAGATTACAGGACTGCAGGCAGGCTTTATCTGGACGTAGCCATGTTGGGCAAAGACAAGGCGGTTATTGTTTCTGCTGCAGGAAAGAAAAGTGTCAATGTTCACGCCCCTGCAGCGCGCTACATGCTCGATGCGTATTATTTGGATTTCGAGCCTGAACTGAAGCGGCTTATCAAATTAAAGCCAGACTTTACCAAACCTGGGAAAATTACCGAGAAGGCAGGAAATTTCATCAAGGGCTGCGGTTACTATCAAGGTTGGTATCCGGAAGACCGGAAAAATCTCAAGACATGTGATCTCTATGTCACCGAAATATACTACCGACTTGGCGATAGGCCTATGGCCCTTAAATATCTGACGAACATTGCGTGGAAGTACCCTAATGACAAAGAAGGGCCGGAGGCAGTTGAGTCCTTGATCCCGCTCTATAAGGGTGACCGAAAAGGCCTTCTGGAAACCGCAGACAAGTTGCTCAAGGTGCCCGCCTATCAGAAGGGTCCCCTTGGCGAGAAGTTGCGCGCATTGCGCCGCGCAGCTGAAATCGAGGAGGTTGCCAAGATGGACGATCCTCTCAAGCGCGCCAAGGCTTATGAAGATCAGGCCCGGAAAATGCCGAATGATCCTGATGCTGACAAGCTGGTTTACAACGCCGCAGTTGATTACACAAAGGCTGGCGCGATCCCGCAGGCAATCGCCATGCATGTCGTGATCCTCAAGAATTACCCGAAATCCCAACAGGCACGCGAATCCCTGTTGCAGGTCGCAAAGCTCAAGGACCACCGTCTTGAGCTCGAGTCAGCTGCTGATTTTTATAGTGAATACGCGGAACGCTATCCGAAAGAGAAAGAGGCACTTCCGGCTCTTGGTCGGTCTTGTGAACTTCTGGCAGCCAATGAGAGCCCCAAGGCAACCAAGGTTTGTCTGGAATTGGCGAAGTTTGATCAAGAGGGCGCCAAGGCGATGTTCTCGAGGTTGATCCGTTCTGCCGCATACGCTGGTAATTTCGAGCGCCTCAACGGACTTGTTACAAATTTCTTCGCCAAGTTCAAACTGACACCGGACGAGAAAATTTTAGCGGCGCATTCCATTTACCGTACCTCTGGAGGCAAGGGTACGGAAGCCATCAAGGCAGTCACTGAAATCACCAAAGCCTATCAGGGTTCGGGTGGCAAGATTTCCGGAGAAGCTCTGCGCTGTGTGGGCGAAATTGCATTCAAACGGGCCTACGCCGAAGTACCAAAATATGAATCGGTAAAGCTGGCTGGCGGTTCTGTGGATGCCTTGGCGGCGTCAATTGACCGAAAGGCTGGCGGTCTTGAAAAAGTAAAGCGGGCGATGGATTCTGTGATTTCAACCAAGGATTCGTATTGGGGAGTTGCAGCCCTTTATGAAAACGGGAAAGCCTACGATGGTCTCGCTGTTGAGATGGAAAACCCTCCGACCATCAAGGGTGCCAGTATCGATGATGTGAAGAAAAAGCTGGCGCCTCAGGCTCAAGCAGCACGGCAACAAGCCGCTGGTTTTTACAAAATCGCGATCGATACCATGGGCAAGTTCCATGTTTACAACGATTATTCGCGTCGCGTGATCTCGGCATCGGCAAAAGCAAATGGATCCAAGGTGGTGATGGAAGATTGGGTCGAGGTTCCGGACCTCGTCGGATCGGAAGTGTCTGAATCTGTTGCGTCAGAAATCCGGTGAGGGTGCAGCTCATGAAAACAGCCAGTACAATTCGTTCTCATAAAGCAAGCGGCGCGGCCATGACCACGTTCTTCATGATGTTGGGCCTTATGGTCGCCTTCAGTGTGTCATGTGTGACGGGCAAGAAAAAACAGGATCCCGAAGCTGAAGGAACAGAAGCACCGGGCAACGTGGGACCACAGGATCCCACCTCTGCATCCATATCTGCGGAACGCCGCACTGTGATTCAATCACTTGGGCGCGACCCTCTGATGCAGCATCCAATTAACCGGCAAAAGGTTGATCAGTTGGTCGCGAAGCTTAATCCACTGGTACAGTCGGGTAAGGCCGATCGTCGTGCCCTGGAAGCTTATTTGAGTGCCCAGAGACTCGGCAGCCAGCGATTGCCAGAGCAGGCCGGAACCGCCCGCGCCATTGCTGATCAGGCCATGCGGAAGAATGTTGATTTTGAACTGCCTTCCGCCGTTCGTCTGGAGCTGGCCATTTCTGCGGTGGAGTCATCGAAGCTTGCGCTGGCCGAATTTTTTCTCGACCCATTGTTTAAGCTTAAAGAGGGGCGGATTCGTGCCGCTGCTTATAACCTCGCCGGGGTTATTGCTGTGAAGCAGGACCGCGTTCCCGAAGCCGTTGTGGCGTTTCAAGAGTCTTTGAAGTCGTCAAATGATTATCGTCCCGCAAAGATCAACCTCGGCATGCTCGCCTTGGATGGTGGGGATTTTAATCTGGCGAGATCCCTCTTGACCGATGCAGGTGATAACGCCCTTGTGGCCAGTGGCGAGGTTACCCTTGCCCGCTTCAAGGACGGAGCGGAACGGGCAGGCGATTTGTGCAAGTCGGCATCCGCCAAACACCCCGATTACAAGCCTCTGCTTTTCAACTGCGCCTTGAATGAACTTCAGGGAAAGCGTGATCTGCCTCGGGCCAAGGAATACCTCTCCCGCATGATCCGTGCCCCGGGAACGGATCGTCGTTCTGAAAAATACAACGACCGGGCCCAAAGGCTGTCGATGGCAATTGACTCAGAAGCAGCCTCTGCCTCGGCCAAGGCGCAAGAGAAAACGAGTGAGGCGGTTGAGGGTGGTAGTCCATCTACGAAGTAAGTCGTGGTAATATTTATAGGTATCGCCGGATCACTGTTGCCCGATATGGCAGAAATTGACCTTGTACGAGGTTTCAAGTTCGCATGCTAGAACTTCGCTTTACATTACCAGGACAGCCTGAACAAAGTGTTCTACTGGATCAGCCGCGTCTTGTGATTGGAACTTTGCTGTCGAATCAGGTTGTCGTGCGCGGCCCGTTGGTCGATCCGATTCACGGACTCATCGAATCGTTGGATGAAGCAGTCCCTGATTCCAGCAAAAAATGGCTCATCACCGACCTTGGCTCTGAGGCTGGGATTCAGGTAAACGGCAAGTTTATTGAAGTTGAATCGACCGTGAACAGTGGTGATGTGATCACGATCGGATCGGTTCAACTGCAGTTGACCGAACATCATGCGGCACCGGTGATTCCGCCGCCACCCCCACCGCGTTTTGCAAGCACCGCCGTCACTCCGCCCGCGATGGCCGGGGTTCCTCCGGTGGTACCCGGGGCCGGAATGCCTGGCGATAGATCGGCTAGAGACAGTGGGTCGGCTGGTTCAACGGTCATGCGAGCCCCTGACGCGCGCAGTGAAAAAGCCCCAGAGAGCATGATGCCGGGCAGCAACGTGCTTTTTTCCCCTAAGGAAGCGCGTCCGAGTGGCGATGTTCTGGAGGCCGTGGCCTTCTGGGGCGACACCGTTCTTGATGTTGATTATTTTCATCCGAGCATCAAAGGTAACGAACAGGTTTTGATTGGCGACCCGACAAAGGACGCGCACCTGATCGCGGCCGGCCCGGATAACATTTCAAGCTATGCACTTGCGTCGATTTCGAGCAGTGGTTACCGTCTGCGCCTTCTGCCCGGCATGCGTGCGCGTTTGCGTCGCGGGGGCAAAATTGAAAAGGTAGAGGGTCCTACCAAGGTGAACTTGGATCGTCGCGATATCGCGATCATCAAATATGGCGCAGTCAGTTATTTCTTGATGAACATCCGGCCACCCGCACTGGAAATTCCAAAACGCGGCCTGCGCGATCCATTATTTGCAACAATCCTGTCCTTTGGACTAATGATTTACGCGCTATTCATTCCGTTGACCTTCATCATCAAGCCCAAGGCCGATGACAAGAAGAAGGACGATATCTGGGCGATTGTGAATTTGCCCGAGACCGTGAAGCCGCCCGAGCCAACGCCAAAGATTGAGAAGCCCAAGGTCGAAATTAATGAAGTCAAGGTTCCACCGCCGGTTCCAAAGGCGCCGCCTCCGCCGAAGCCTGTTCCCGTGAAACCGGCCAAGCCCAAGGAAGTCGAAAAGGTCGAACAATCTAAGCCAGTCGAAAAGCCCGTGCCAGAAAAACGGCCGACTCAGATTTTGACCCAGAACAGCAAAACGTCGGAAAACCAGCAGAAGTCGCAACAGAAACCCGACAAGCTGGAAAAGCTGGATAAGAGTGCAGGCGGAATGGCCACAGCCGACGCCAAGAAGCCTGACTTTAAATACGCTGGCCCGCAAAACAATAAGCCACTTGGCGCTTCAGGTGGGGCCAAGGGCAGTGGAATGAATCAAAAGGGCGGCGAGATCAAAGGCAACAAGGCCGCCAGCGTCAAGGGTGTTGAAGGGGCAAATAATGAAAAGGCATCAGGCGTCAATCTGGACAAACTAGGATTAGGTGCCGGTAAAGTTTTGAACAAGTCCAGCGCGAGCGCAATCTATACCAATATGCAGAGTTCGGCCGGTGGGGCCGGTGGTGGTATGGGATCCGGTGCGAAGACCTACGGCCTTGGTGGCGTCGGCGGCGGAAAATCCCTGGGACTTGCCGGGGCCGGCGGTGCAGTAAATAACTTCGGATCTGGGTCTGGTGGCCTTCTTGGTGGCCAAGGCGGACTCGGTGGTTTGGGTGGTTCTGGTGGCGGCAAGGGCGCTGGATTTGGCGGAGGCTCGGGCCATGGTCGCGCCAACGTTGAAGTCCCGCCGGGAGATCCTGTGGTTTCCGGTGGCCTTAGCGCCCAGGAGATCTTGCAGGTGGTTCGTGCGAACCTGAACCAGATCCGCCATTGTTACGAACAGTTGCTTCAAAGGTCACCGAGCGCAGCCGGTAAACTGGCGGTCAATTGGACCATCAATGCGCAGGGCAGCGTCTCGTCCGTGAGTATTGCTGAATCATCAATATCGGATTCCCAAATGAAGGGCTGCGTGACGGGCAGAATCCAGCGCTGGAAGTTTCCGGAACCGCGCGGTGGACAGCCCGTTCAGGTGAGCTATCCGTTCACCTTTAATCCGATTTGAAGGCGGGCGGCCGACGTGACTGACGGAAAATCCCAAAAACCACTGTTTTTGCTTTGTAATGACGATGGGGTTCACGCCCCTGGCATTCGGGTACTGGCGGAAGCCATCGCTCCCCTTGGGGACGTGGTGGTTGTCGCCCCCCATGTCGAGCGCTCGGCCTCAAGCCACGCTATTTCGATCCATAGCCCACTCAGGGTCGAACAAATTGCCCGTAATATTTATGCCGTGGAAGGCACCCCGGCGGACTGCATAATGTTGGCCTGTCGGCGTCTGCTTCATCGCAAGCCCTCGTGGATTATTAGCGGCATCAATCGGGGTGGAAACCTCGGAATTGACACGCTTTATTCGGGGACTGTCCATGCTGCCATGGAGGGGGCTCTGCATGGTTACCGGGCCATGGCTGTGTCCAGTCATGGGCGGGGCAATTTGCGGTATGAAACCGCCGGTCAGGTGGTCCGCATGCTCCTTGAACGTCAAGATTTACTAGCCGTAGGCGACCGTTTTACGATAAACGTCAACGTTCCGAACTTGCCGTTCGAGGATCTCAAGGGGATCACGGTTGCAGGTTTGGGGCGTCGGATTTATGAAGACGAGATGGTTGAGGGGATAGACCCCCGGGGGCGCCCATACTATTGGATTGGTGCCGGTGGTGAGATGTTCGAGGATATCCCGGACTCTGACTGCTACCTGGTGGACCAAGGCTTTGCGACCGTAACGGTCCTTAAGCCTAGCCTCCTCGACGAGCGTGCGAACGATCAACTTCGTCGGGTTTTACCCGATGCGTTCTCTGGAGCGTTCCCCGGAACGTCTCAAGGATCGGTTTAAGTTTCGTTCGCAAGTAAGAATCGGCCGGAAGCCTTGATGCCTCCCATTCCGGCGGTAACTGTGGAGAGTGTATGTTGCGACTTCAGAGCCGTGGAGTTTTACACGGATTGGTTTCCCGTTTGCATGTTTGTAGCAGTCTCATCTTTGCTTTGATGATGTTGGGTGCGACTGGCTGCATTACGTCAAGTGCCCGCGATGCCACGATCTACCAGGTCCGGGTTGAAAATGGCGACACCCTCTCCAGCCTGTCTGGACAATTTGATACTGACTGGCAGCGCATCGCCCGGATGAACGGGCTCGGTGGTAAAAATCCACTGCGTGTTGGCCAAGTTTTACGCATACCGGCTGGTCCCAGGGCAGCGAACCTCAACGTTAGCGGTATAGAACAGCCCGCATCGTCTGCAAAGCGACTGCCGGGGCGAGTATCCTCCAAGTCTGGTAGCAACCGTGACGATGATACTCAGTCTGCATCTGAGTCAACAGAATCGGGCGACGACCGTACGTGGCAGGAAGAGGATCTCAACTCTCCTCGCAAGACGCCGGGCGTCAACAGTTCAGAAGATGACGAGTCTGGAGCAGCCGGTGCAGGACGGGGGTCCCAATCCAGGGGCGCCATGATGGGGGAACCAGCGCAGAACTTTGTGATTCGCTGGCCGGCAACTGGTGATGTTTCATCGAACTATGGTCCGCGCTGGGGCAGATTTCACAACGGCATCGACATTCGCGCCAACCGCGGCACTCGCATCCTGGCGGCTGCCGAGGGGCGCGTGATTTTTGTTGGTAGATTGAATGGTTACGGAAAAACCGTGATTATCGACCATGGGCAGTACCGGTCTTTGTACGGCCACTGTGGAAAGATTGTTGCGAGGCAAGGAACCTGGGTGAAGGGTGGTACCCATATTGCTCATGTCGGCATTTCCGGTAATTCTCGTGGAGCTCATTTGCACTTCGAACTTCGGACGCGCCGCGATCAACCGGTCGACCCCATTCCTTTCATGGAAGCCAAACTTTTAAGTTCCAACGCAAAAAAGTCTCGCAAGAAAACAGTCAAAACGGCAGCGACCCATTGAGGCGCGCCACTCTCTCCTGACTTGTTTCGTTTGATTATCAACCTGCTTTCTTGCCTAGATTATAGGCCGTCGAAGCAACATAAGCGGCCAGATCAAGCCCTGCTTTTTCGACTTCCCTGCTGATCAACCGCAACTCATCCCGACGAATTAGTTCTAAATCGAGTTGCCCTGGTTTTTTATTTTGTAGGACGGGAATTCCCAGTGCTTCAGCCCGCATTCCGTTCATCAGGCTCGATATCCAGGCGCGGTCGCGATTGAGCAGTTTCTCGAATGTTTCAAATTCAAGGTGGGTAAATTTCCGGCCTTCGGCCAGCAGCCGCCTTCGATGGTATCTGATCATGCGAATCACTTCGGCCTCGGAGTGTCGGGCGTCAACGTATTTAATTTCTGAGTCTGACCAACCGTGGCGCTGGAGAATCCGTCGTAACTCCTCCCGCTGACGGTTTGCCGTGACGACATTATGCCAGTATTGGATTGTGGACGGGTTTGCGCCCGCCGATGCATTTTGCGCCGTCCGTGGGTCTTCCCGGTGAGAATGAAGGGGGTAGGGGCCTCGTGGCATATTCAAAAAACCGGAGTACTTGATTGCTAATTTCGTGACGATTGCGGGAACCGGACTTACTGGTCCCGAAAAAGCGGCAGGGTCAGGGGGCATTGGCAAAATGCCGTTGGCGGGATCGGTTTGGATCTCGCGCATCCGCCGCGAAACTTCCTCCGCCCTCTGGACTGTTACCGGTTTCAATAGGTTAATTTGCACTAAAACCCTCCACCACACACTTTGGGAGATAACGGCGGAATGGGGCTGATTCTTGTCTTTTTTTTATAAGATCCCGTATTAATTGAATTTTATAGACAATTTTAATCATCGAACCGGTCATGTTCCTGATCGGCATCAGGATTATTCAAAATGACAGGAGTTTCATGATCAGCGATAAGAAGTGATGCTCGATTTCCGGGAAATTTTTGGTGAGTTTGGGACGAGGGCTTTGCAACAATTGCAGCCCGAGGTCGCCCACGATATCGCGATGAAGTTTCTGTCATTGGATCCGCTGCGATTTTTCCCGCTAACAGCCTTGGATCCTTCAAATGTTTCTTTTCAGATGGAAGTTCCGGGGATTGGTCTGCTCCCGCATCCAGTTGGCCTGGCCGCGGGTTTTGACAAAAATGCCGTGGCCGTGAGCGCCCTCACCCGTCTCGGATTCTCCTCGATTGAAATTGGTGCCGTGACACCTTTGGCGCAGGCTGGCAACCCGCGTCCACGCTTGTTTCGTTATCGGTCCGAGCAATCTCTCATCAATCGCATGGGTTTCAACAACGACGGCATCGGGCCGATCCGCGCACGCCTTAAGACTACGAAATTATTGTCTAGTTCCAATGTTACCTGCCCCTTGGGGGTCAACATCGGAAAAAACAAGGATACTGTTCCTGATGCGGCAATTGATGATTTTCTTGAAGTCCACGCCGGTTTTAAAGATCTCGCTGATTTTTTTGTCATCAACCTCAGCTCCCCTAACACCCCAGGACTTCGCGATTTGGCGACCCCGGAATTCATCGGGAAAGTGGCGCGCCAGTTTGGTTCTGAGGTAAAGAAAACTTGGATCAAATTTGACCCAGACATGAATCGCGATGCCTTTCAAAAACTGATCGAGGCGACAGGCAACTCTGGGCTGGCGGGGCTTGTTTTAACCAATACCCATAGGGTTAAGACCCCGGAGGTTGGCGGTCTTTCGGGGCGTCCACTCCTTGCGCGCTCCAACACGGCTTTGGAATGGGCTTGGGACGTTCATCGTGGAAAAATCCCGATGATTGGTGTTGGCGGAATTCTAACCGGCGGCGATATCGTCGAAAAAATCAGTCGTGGCGCCAGTGCGGTTCAAATTTATACGGCTTTGGCCTACCGCGGGCCCTGGGTGGTGGCCGGCCTTTTGAATGAAGCGGGTATTCGCCTGCGGGAGCTCGGGTTTGCGTCACTCCATGAGGCCTATGGTTCCCACTATTAATACCAAGCGCTGCGGCAAAATATTCCGTCCCTTTACAAGTTGGATAGGGTTTGGCGATCCTTTGCGGTATATTCCTCGGCCATGAAGACACCAATACGCCTACTTCCACTACTGCAAGCCGACCTGATTGATGACGTTGTCGGCCAACTCCAAAGCGGCAAAGAAGCCGAGGTCTATTTGGTTCGTGCCGAGGGCGTGATCCGCTGCGCCAAGGTTTACAAAGAGGCGAACGATCGAACCTTTAAACAAAAGACGCAGTACACCGAAGGCCGCAAAATTCGCAACAGCCGCAAGGCGCGAGCGATGGAGGGCAACAGTAAATACGGCCGCAAGGAGCGTGAGTTCGAGTGGCAGAACACTGAAGTCGAGACGCTGTACCTTCTAGCTGCCGCAGGTGTGCAGGTTCCGCAGCCGTTGGCCTTCTATGAAGGCGTCCTATTGCTCGAGATGATTGTCGATCGCGACGGCAATCCGGCCCCGCGACTGAGCGACGTCTCGCTGACGAGCGAGCAATCCCGGGCATTTTTCCAGGTGGTGATCCGGCAAGCCGTTCGCATGTTGTGTGCAGGGATTGTTCACGGCGATTTGTCTGAATTCAATATTTTACTGTCCCATAATGGACTCGTCATCATCGACTTGCCTCAGGCCGTCCAGGCGACTGCTAACAATGCGTTTGCAATCTTCGAGAGAGACCTTTTGCAACTGGTGGCATTTTTTGGGCGCGCTGCTCCTGAGATCAAAAAAACAAACTATGCCAAAGAAATCTGGCAGCTTTACCGGAATGGCAAGCTGCACCCCGAGATTGAGCTCACTGGGCAATTCACAGACAAGTCCAAGTCGGCTAACGTTGGCGAAGTTCTGGCTGAGATTGATGAGGCGCGGGAAGAGGCCCTGTTGAAACGGCGCGGGCCAAAATAGAAACGCCGCCATCCTGAGTTTTGCCTCAGAATGGCAGCGTCTGATTCTTAGAGCTTGTCAGCAAAGCGCTTCGGCTGACGGTCCTTGTGGGCACCTTTATGCCAAGCGTAGGCTGCCACGAGCGGGAAGTTCACGGTGGCTTCACCGAAGACCATCTGCTCGTATGCAGTGTCGACTTTGCCCCAGCTGCAGGCTTCTTTCAGGGTCGAGCCAGAAAGGGCGCCGTCGCGCTCGTCTGCAACGGTCAACTGGACTGCGTACTTGTGCATCGCCACTTCATGGCCGAGAACTTCTGCGGCAACCACAACGTCTTGAGCAAAGTTTTTTGGAACTCCGCCACCGATCATCAGCAATCCCGTGTCGCCGCTTTCAATTTTGATTTTGGTCAACTCGCGGAAATCAGCTGCCGAGTCGATCGTGACGTGTTTCTTCGGGTTATGCCACTGATGGTGGACCAGACCGAAGCCGGCACTGCAGTCGGAGAACGCTGGCACAAAAACGGGCACGCCCATTTCGTAACATGCAAGGACGATGGATTCTTTATTCTTGCCGTTCTTGGACAAATATTCGCCCATGTGCCAGATGAATTCGCGAGAGGAGTACGGGCGGTGTTCCAGGGTGCCAGCTATGTGGGCGATGGTGTCGTCGCAGTTACGGAGGTCATCTTCGTCAATGTAGGTGTCGTAAATGCGGTCGATGTTGAGTTCGCGCAGTTGGTGGTCATCGACAAACGGAGTCCCAACATAGTGGTTGAATCCAAGGCCTTCAAAATAGTCCTGGTCCACGATGTTGGCGCCGGTGGAGACGATCGCATCGACCATGTTATCGCGGACCATCTGAAGGATGATTTTTTTGAGGCCGGCACTGATCAGGGATCCGGCCAGACAAAGGATCACGGAATTGTTCTTGTCGCGCAGCATCATTTCATAGATTTTTGCGGCGCGGTTCAGATTGCGCGCCTGGAAAGCCATGTGGCCCATGGCATCGACGAGGCTAACCACGTTGTGCTGCGTCATGTCCATATGGACGATCGGTTGTTTCAGGTACTCACGTTTTTTTTCAGACATTGCAGCTTTCGAGGTGTTCATGGACTTGCTTTCCCCAGACTTGGAGGGTTAAGAGGAGCATTAAGGCTATGCGTCTTTTTCACGTCGGACTGCCGGTTTTTATATGACCACCACCACTGAATCAACATTAAAAGTCACCTCGGATTTCTCCGGAGGCCGTATGGCTGCCCTCGGGGTCGATTTTCCCGTGATGGTTGCGCCGATGGTTGGGATCAGCCACGTGGCATTCCGGGCAATGCTGCGGCGTTATGCCCCAAAAGGCCTTCACCCCATCATTTTCACTGAAATGCTGTCGACCAGGCGTTTGCCGAGCGAACGGCTGGAGACTACCGCTGAACTCCGCTGCACCGGAGCTGAAAAGGCAGGCGTGGATTGGTTTATTCCGCAGCTTCTGGGAAACGAAGAGCGCTTCATCACCCCCAGCATTGCCAAACTCAGCCCGTTGAACCCGTGGGGCTTTGACATCAACATGGGCTGCCCGGCGACCCATGTCCTCAAACACAATTGGGGAGTTCGCCTGATGGGTGAACCTAAATATGCCGCTGATGTCGTGCGGTTGGTCAGGTCGTGCACCGATCGTCCGGTCAGCGTCAAAATGCGCGGAGGCAGCGACAAGATTTGTGACCTGAACTACCTGGACGAATTCACGCAGGCCCTGGAAGAAGGCGGTGCCGATTGGCTGACGATCCATGCCCGAACCCGGGAGCAGGGTCACGAGGGCCGCGCGGACTGGCATCTGGTCGGTGAGATCGCAAAGCGACGCAAGGTTTCTGTTGTTGCCAATGGGGACATTCAGACTTCGGCCGATGCAGTGGCAGTCCTGAGGGATTTTGGGGCGGATGGCGTGATGGTCGCTCGCGCTGCAACGGTCCGACCGTGGATCCTTTGGCAAATTGCCGAGGATCTTGGGTGGCAGGAAACGCCGCCAGGACGGGAGGGGGAGCGGGCTCCGCGGAGCCGCGCAGAGGAAAGCGTAGAATTTTTCCGGGCATGTCTGGCCCTTGTTGACGAGTTGGATCAGCACTTCGGAGATCGTCCAGAAGACGCTCTGAAAAAATTCAGTTTTTTTGCCGCGACTGGCGCCCGATGGTTCATGTTCGGTCATGCCTTCTGGGCGGTGACTAAAAAAGCCAAATCGATTGATCATTTACGCGAGTTGATGGAAGACTACCGCGATCGTTTTGACCATCCCATAAAAGATCGGATCGTGTAGGTCGCGGAACTGCTGGGTAACTTGGTTAATTTTTTTTTTGGAGTTTTCATGTCTTGGATTTTTGCCGTTTTAATCAGTGTGATGTCACTTGGTGGCGTTGCGCAGGCGTCCAACTATCATTGCAACGCATCGTTTTCTTATCTGGACAGTCAACTGTGGAACGCTGGGTATCAGATTTCGTTGCGCCCCAGTTTTAATGGTGGTGCCCTGGCTCACGTGCGGTTGAACCGAAATTATGCAGGCGCAGGTCTGCCCCGGGTTGAGGTGATTCAGATGAATTGTGTTCCAGGCAGTGATGATGCGGAGTTTGATTGCGTCGAGTCCAATGGGATCAATCAACGAAACGAAATCCTGGCAGCACAGTTTTTTCCAAATGGTTGGACAATCCTCTACGCAACGCCTCGCGACATTTGGCAGCCTTACGCCCTCGGTAATGTTCAATGCATGCGCATGTGATTTTATTTTAAGAGCATCAGTCCCGATCCAGCAGTGCGAGAGGCATCGAGCAATGCGGTAGGATGGTGCCAAGGGCTGTTCACCGTTAACCGCTGTTCAATGAAGAATGGCGTGTCCAAGTCAATGAGATTGAACCCGCCAAGTCCTGCCGCCATCTGCAGGGAAAATCCCATCGCAATTTCAGTTTCGAGCATGCCGCCAATCATTAGTCCCATGCCAAGCGATTTTGCGGCCGTGATCATGCGAAGGGATTCAACAACTCCAGACTTCGTGATTTTAATGTTGATCATGGAACCTGCTCTGGCGTGATACGCACGCACGACTTCATCGACGGTTGTTACGGATTCATCGAGAAGGACAGGGACTGAGGTCATGCGGGAGAGCTTGGCCAAGCCTTTGATGTCACTTCGTGGCAATGGCTGTTCAAAACAGACCGGAACAATGTTGAGCTTGGCAAGATTGGCCAAAAGTTGCCCTGCGCGTTCCAGATCAAACCCTTGATTGCCGTCGAGAATTATTTCGGTGGGTTGGTTATGTTTGGTGCCCCAATCGACCACTGCTCGAACGCATTCCGTGTCGGCCTCGACTCTCCCAGAAACCTTGACCTTGAAGGTTCGGAATCCATGGGCGGAAAACTTGTCCATAAATCCTGGAACCTGATCCGGAGGCATTACGGTCACCGTGATATCAGTTGCGATGGCTGCCGGGATGTCTGATCCCCCGTCGAGGGTTGGGGAACCAAATAGACGCCACAGTGGGATCGATTGTCGCCTGGCAATCAAATCAAAAACAGCCGATTCAATGGCGCAAAGTGCGGTAACGGGAATGCTGCTGTCACTGCTTTTTCGGCTCAAGGCCTTGATGGCTTGCTCAGGAGACAAGGGGCGAATTGTTTCGCATAGGTCCGACATTGCGTCCGCGGTTTTTTTTAGATCTTCCCCCGTGACCGCAGAAAATGGTGCGGCCTCGCCGAGGCCAATGTTCCCGCAACCATCATCCAATTCGACCACGGCACAATCAGCGGCCTGCATGGTTCCGGTGGCAATCGCAAATGGAGTGTGTACGGGCAGGTGGTGGATCGTGATTGTGGAATTCAAGGTGGAGCTACTCCGTTTCTCCCAAGAATAGCGTAAACGAAGGCGCGGAAACAGTGGTCTCCGGTGTGGTGTCGTCCGATGGTGTGATCGTTTTTCCCCAACTGGCGCGGACGGTGATCACTTTTTCAGTGCCGGCGGTAAGACTAAATGGTTCGCTCATCACCAGGTCACCTGTGTCGAGCGTGATGCTATGTTCTTCGCCGGCTTGGTCGATCACGACCACAAGAGGGTCAAATTTGACTGTTGCAGAGCTGAACGAAACGTCCTCGTAGTCGGTCAGGTCGGTCGTGGACCAGACTTCCTGGGGGCGTGAAACGATTCGCAACTCCTCGGGGTCACCGGAATACATGTCTACGGCAGCAGATCCGTCGGCCGGCTGAAGTGAAACATTATTGAAAAGATAAACCTGCGCCATCGGGGATTTTGTGCCCGTGGCTCCTGTTGGCTGGGTCAGGGACCCTAAAATACGGACTCGGAGTTTGGTTTCACTGGTCAACGTGCTTCCGCAGCCACTCATCAAGAGAGCCAGCGTTGAAGAGCAAAATAACGAAAAAGCCATAAATTTCTGTTGGTTGTGGAAAAGTGGCTTATGTTTAGTCATGACATCCCTCCCTTTCCCTGCGCTCAACCCCCGAATGTGAGAGCTGCCGTCTAAATTCGAACCTAAAGGGATTATCGGCCAGTCGTGAAATGTCTTTATTAGTAAATAAATCCGGACTTTGGCCGATGCCTATAAGGTATGAAGAGGTTTGATCAAAAACCAAGGTTTTTAAATTCCGGCGGCCTATCGCTTGGGATCGCATTACTTTTTTCTTTGATCATTTCATCTTGCGGTGGGTCTGGGAGTTCAGGTGACGGTGCGCCATCGACATTCGACTATGGCCATCCCGGTGCAACAGGAGGGCAGACCACTGGTGGTACGACAAGCACCGGGATATCTGCTCCTTCCGGGCGCCTGGCTAAAATTTCCGATGGTATTGCGAGTGATGATCTGACTCTTGGACTTGCTACCACTTCGGTCACGATTCGGTCTGGGACATTTCAAGAAAATTATCAGGCTCTTTTGACAGACCTCGCCGGTGAAATTACCGACTCGTCTTCATTGCGGCTTCTTAGCCTTCCAATTCGGCTGCGCATCACCGATTCGAACGCGATTTTAGAGCGGACAGATGCTGCTCGCGATATTGAAATCACAGTAACTGCAGTAAAACCGGCATCGATTTACAAGGCGGTGATCCTCCTTGTTGATTATGGCGAGGCCAGAGAATCAGGGTCGACAACCCCGGTGAAGCATTTTCTTCGACTGAATCAAATGGGTGCAAATGCCACCACTAATTCGGATGGAAATCTCGTCGCATCATTCAAAGTGCGCTCGGGTGACATCGGGATGGTGATGGCTGTTGCGACCAATGGTAATCCCGGTGGCTATGCGACCTATACGGCGCCACCGGCTGATCCAGATTCGGTGTCGGCGGCTCCCTCTGTTTATCCGGACAAAGCCATTGTAACCTGGCGCGCGCAAAAAATTACGGGGTACGGTTTCTCCGTTGCGTACGGAGTAGCCCCAGTTGCGCCGCTCTGTAGCAGTGCATTTAACGTGACAGCAACGGAAACCGCGTCGGCACCGACCGCTGACGCGGATGGGAATTCCCTGTATGAATTCACAACCGAGCTTTCCGGGCTTCTCGACAACACCGCCTACGCCATACGTGTTTGCTCCTCTGACGTAAAAACGCCTCCATCTTATTCTGGGCCAGGCAAACTAACTTCTGTCACGACAGCGCAACGTGCTCAGGCAGTGCTTTCAGGAACCCCAAATGCCATCACAAATTCCACAAGTATTTCAGTGACCGTCGGTGGCACTGGAGTCATCGAATACAAATATGCTCTGACGAGTCAAAGCAAGTGCGATGGATTGACCTACTCTTCGTGGAGGGGTGTCGCCAATCCAATCACTGAATCCGCACCAGAGGCAACCCATCGCCTTTGCGTTCTTGCCAGAAAGTCGGCTCAGAATGTCCAGTTGCTACCCACTGAATTTGCGTGGCGGGTTGATACAACTGCGCCGGTGATTGATTTAGTTCCGCAAATCACAACTGACGTAACTTCCGCAGCGGGAATCAACAAGGCACTGAAGGAGGCCAATGTTTTGGTTCACGGTTCTGCCACGATAAATGAGGCCGGACAGATTTATTATGCCACTGCTCTCTCGGGGGAGGCGTGCAGTGCCGCAACCTTTCCGCCGACGAGTGGTATTTTGTTGAAATCCGGATTATTCACGGCGAACGGTGCCTACATGATCTGCGTCAAAGCAGTCGATCAGGCTGGCAATGTTGGGTTTGGTCAGTCGTCCCTATTTAATGTTGATGTAACGACGCCAATATTGACATCGATGCCCCTGGATAATGCTGCTGCTGATGGATACATCAATGACGCGGAGAAATTGATGGCGTCAGACCTCACCGGGACAGTGTCAGTTTCAGAATCCCCGGTAACGCTGGCGTATTCTCTAGTTGCCTCCAGTGTAAATTGCATCACGAATACATCTTATGCAGTGTCTGTCCCGCAGGCGGCCGAAATGGCTTCCAAGTCAGACGGGCATTATAAGGTTTGCGTTAAGATGCTCGATGCACTCGGCAATATTGGATTTGGAAACTCGGCTGATTTTGTTTTGGATACCGTTTTACCGAGCGCCACGATGAGCCTTATCAATGCGGCGTCGGATGGTCGGGTCAATGCATCGGAGCATGCTTCAAATACCAGCGTCATGGGTGCCGCGCCATCGGGCAGTATAGACCTTGCGTCATCTACTTATAAATTGATTCCATCTGGCACAAGCTGTGCTGGGGCTCTGCTATTTGGCGGGTCAATCCCCACAGGCAACAGCTCTGACTTTACGACGGATGGTACGTATTCGATTTGTATGCGTCTGGTCGACAATGCTGGCAATATTGCCTACGCCTCATCGGGCAGTATCACACTTGATGTGGTGGCCCCGACCCTTACTGCAGCAACCCTGGCTAACGAAGCTGCAAATGGCTTTATCAATGACTCAGAAAAAACGGGTACCGGAGCTCTAATTTCTGCTGCGACGGCCTCTGAGTCTTCAACCATCACCTACGCCCTTGCGACATCCAGTGCGACGTGCAGCAGCGTTTCTGGGTACGGATCGGGAATTCCGGCGACGGATGACAGCGGCCTGTCGTCTGACGGCACATATATGGTCTGCGTGAAGATGGTTGATCCTGCGGGAAATAGTGGCTACGGGTCTTCATCTAATTTTATTCGTGACACATCCTTCCCAAGTGTCGCTAGTGGCTTTTCGTGGACGGATGATGCAGCCGATTTATACATTAATGATTCTGAAAAAACAGGAACGACAGCGCTGTTGACTGTAGCCATAGCGAGTGAGGCTGCGACGAAAACGTATTCATTGGTCGCTGCCGCTGTAGCTTGTGACGGAAGTCTTGCTTATAGCGTTTCGCTGCCGACGGCCAGCCATGCTGCCTTTAGCGCAGACGGTGATTACAAAGCCTGCGTGAGAATGGAAGATCCGGCAGGAAACATTGCGTACGTCGCTGCATCCTCGAATGTGACGCGAGACATCGTCGCGCCGTCGGCGACCATGACCCTGATCAATGCCGCATCCGATGGCTTGATCAACGCATCTGAGCGTGCTTCAAATACCAGCGCCATGGGTGCTGCGCCATCTGGCAGCGCAGATTTGGCATCATCCACGTATAAATTGATTCCATCTGGGACAAGCTGTGCCGGAGCGCTCGTGTTTGCCGGGTCTATCCCTGCAGCCAACAGCTCTGACTTTACGACGGACGGTACGTATTCGATTTGCATGCGTCTGGTCGACACAGCTGGCAATATTGCTTTCTCCTCATCGGGCAGCATCACGCTGGATGTCGCGGCTCCAACCCTCACGGCGGCAGCCTTGGCCAACGACGCCGCAGATTTCTTTATCAACGACTCAGAAAAAACGGGTACGGGAGCGGTGATTTCTGCCGCGACTGCATCGGAGCCTTCGACCATCACCTATGCCCTTGCGGCATCCAGTGCGACGTGTAGCAGCGTTTCTGGGTACGCTTCAGGGATTCCAGCGACGGATGATAGTGGACTCTCTTCTGATGGCACTTACAAAGTCTGCGTGAAGATGGTCGATCCTGCGGGAAACATTAGCTACGGTTCTTCATCCAATTTTATTCGAGACACAGCGTATCCAAGTGTCGCCAGTGGATTTTCCTGGACGGATGATGCAGCTGATTTATACCTCAACGATTCTGAAAAGACAGGATCGACAGCGCTTTTAACTGCCGCGGTATCAAGTGAGACTGCGACGAAAACGTATTCGGTTGTCGCTGGCGCCGTAGCTTGCGACGGAAGTCCTACTTATGGCGTTTCGCTGCCGACGGCCAGCCATGCTGCGTTTAGCGGAGATGGTGGTTACAAAGCCTGCGTGAAAATGGTCGATCCGTCCGGAAACATCGGCTACGGGACGTCAACTATCCTTATTCGAGATACAGCATTTCCAAGTCTCGCTAGCGGCTTTGCCTGGACCGGTGATGCGGCTGATTTGTTTATCAAGGATTCCGAAAAAACAGGAGCGACAGCCCTTCTGACAGATGCCGTATCGAGTGAGACGACGACAAAAACATATTCCGTGGTTGCTGCCGCCGGAACGTGTGACGCGAGTCTTACTTATAGCGGATCACTCCCAACAGCCAGCCATACCGCATTTAGTGTGGACGGTGATTACAAAGCCTGTGTGAAAATGGTGGATAGTGCGGGAAATACTGCCTACGTCGCTGCAGCTTCGAATGTGACCCGAGACATCGTCGCTCCGTCGGCGACCATGACCTTGATCAATGCGGCGTTCGGCGGGCTGATCAACGCATCGGAGCGAGCTTCAGATACTAGCCCCATGGGGGCTGCTCCATCTGGCAGCGCAGACTTGGCATCATCCACCTATAAATTGATTCCATCTGGAACAAGCTGTGCTGGGGCATTGGTATTTGACGCGTCAATCCCTTCAGCCAACAGCTCTGACTTTACGACAGATGGCACGTATTCGATTTGCATGCGTCTGGTCGACACAGCTGGCAATATTGCTTTCGCCTCATCGGGCAGCATCACGCTAGACGTCGCAGCTCCGACCCTCACTGCAGCAGCCCTGGCAAACGAAGCTGCCAATGGTTTTATCAACGACTCTGAAAAAACGGGGACGGGCGCTCTAATCTCTGCCGCGACGGCGTCGGAATCTTCGACCATCACCTACGCCCTTGCAGCATCCAGTGCGACGTGTAGTAGCGTTTCTGGGTACGCTTCAGGGCTTCCAACGACGAATGACAGCGGACTATCGTCTGATGGCACCTACATGGTCTGCGTGAAAATGGTCGATCCGTCCGGAAACATTGGTTACGGGGCTTCGTTGACATTTACGCGAGATATAGTTTCCCCGACGTTGACCTCCGGTCTTGCTCTCACGGGCGATGCCACGGACGCCTACCTTAATAGTGCAGAGCGGAGCGGGACCTCTGCCTTGGTTACGGCTGCAGTGGCTAATGAAGCATCCACTTATCGTTACGTTGTTGTCTCCAGCTCCGCGGCATGCGCATCCGCAACGGGGTACGCTTCCGGAATTCCGTTTGGAAATAACGCTGGATTCACAGCGGATGGCAGTTACAAGGTCTGCGTTGAATTAACGGATTCGGCGGGAAACAAGGGTTATTCAGGCTCTTCTGCGGTTCAGGTTGATACGATTTCGCCCACTGCCACCACAAGTTTGATCAATGCGGCTTCGGACTCGGTGATAAGTGGATCTGAACTCGCTTCCAATGCTCTTGCGATGGCCGCATCGGCCATGGGCAGTGAGACTCTTTCTGCATCTGTTTATAAGCTGATGTTGTTGAGCGAAACGTGTGGGGCATCGGTTGTTTTCGCATCAGCGATTCCTGCGGCAAACAGCGCCGATTTTGGATCTGATGGCAATTACAAAATTTGCATGAAGGTTACCGATTCCGCGGGGAACGTCGGTTATTCGGCTTCGCCAACGATTGCACTGGATACGACGGCTCCGACGTTCTCGGCCTCTATTGCTCTCGCAAACGATGCGGCTGATGGCTACATCAATAACTCCGAAAAAGATGCAGTGAATAATTTGATTGGCGCCGTGTCATCGGTTGGTGCAACCGCAACAAATTATTCTTTGGTGGCAAATTCAGCGACATGCTCTTCCGCATCCGGTTATGGATCTTCTGTTCCGAAAACCAACGATGCTGCAATGACGTCGGATGGGTCATGGAAGGTATGCGTCAGGCTTTCAGATAATGCTGGAAACACGGCATATAGCGCCTCTCCGGTGATTGTCCGGGATATAGCTTCGCCAAGTCTTGCCAGTGGTCTTGGGTGGACGGGGTCGGCCTGGGATAACTACCTGAACGCGACGGAAAGGTCCGGGACGGCTGCGATTATTACGGCAGCAGTGGCCAGCGAATCGTCCACCTATAAATACGTCATTATCGCTTCGGCATCTCCCTGCTCTGGAGCCACCTATGCTTCGTCATCGCTGCCTGGGGCCGATTCATCAGATTTAACCTCCGATGGGTCCTACAAAGCCTGCGTTGAGATCACGGACACTGCGGGAAACAAAGCTTATGCCGCATCATTAAGTAACCTCGTTTTGGATACAGTTGGTCCTACTGCAACAATCACGTTTGCCAATGCTGCGGCAACGGATGGATTTATCTCAGCTTCGGAGCATGCGGCGAGTTCTTTGGCCATGGGCTCTGCGCCCATCGGTTCGGTTGATCTTTCGGCGGTCACTTACAAGCTTATTCCAACAGCCACAACCTGCGCTGCTGCCCTGAGTTTTGCGGGAGGTATTCCCGCCGCAGACAGCGCTGATTTTGCGAGCGACGGCACCTATGTGATCTGTATGCGACTTATCGACAATGCCGGCAACGTCGGTTATTCAACTTCTTCAAATATCACGCTGGATACGGGTGCTCCGAGTCTGTCTTCAGCGGCACTCGCAAACGATGCGGCGGATGGTTATATCAATAGCCCTGAGAGCGGGGGATCAAGTGCACTG
>Ga0214919_10000729_pt1 | contig 56364 bp, 55 predicted proteins | sample LL1503_MetaG_FD_177994 | JGI IMG/M metagenome (GOLD analysis project Ga0214919, IMG submission 177994) | Freshwater microbial communities from Lake Lanier, Atlanta, Georgia, United States - LL-1503 | ecosystem: Environmental > Aquatic > Freshwater > Lake | place: USA: Georgia | collected... | reverse complement strand
TTCTTTCCTCTGTTATTATTTTTAAGAAATGAAACTGAATTATCCCATGATTTCGCTTTAACCTCATATAATTTAATAACATCTCTTTCTTCTAAAAATAAATCTGTTCTAACAAATAAATCCTTGTACTTAAATGCTGCTTCAGCAATAGCAACCCTTCCTCCTTTTGATCTTTTTTCAGCTGTTTTTGCTATTGAAATATCATAATCAAGTTCGTTGATGCTAATGCCTTCTTTAAGAGGGTCATCAGAAATCAAAAACTTCGCTAACTCCCCAACTTGATATCCGCCTTCTGCTAAAGCCATCATAAATGGGTCTTCTGCTTTATTATCCTGGTAGTTATTCCCCTTTGTACCATAATACAATTTAGTAGGACAACTTAACGAAGTTTTGAACCTGGATTTGGTTAGATAAGCCATATGTTTATATTGGTAATAATTGTAATAAAGAAATTGATTTTGGAGGGATATCTATACAAATATATTTTGTTGTTCCATTTAAATAAATTTTTTTATCAGTTAAAATTTTATCAAACTTGACAATATCGATTGTTTCGTCATCAACAATCTTAATATTATCTATTGATAGATTATCTGTAAGAATTCCATTTCCCGAAAAACCAACAGTTTTTGCTATTAGTAATAGTGAATTGTAATCATAGTCATTATTAAATACTTTAACTTCTACCCCATCAACTAAACCATCGCTTACAAACAATTTTATATTTGTAACAATATCATTATTATTAATAATATCAATTATAAAACCACTATGCATTTTGTTTTATTTAAATTTGGAATTTTTGTGATAGTTCAAATTTAAATTATTACAGCCTAAAAAGGCTTATTCATACAAAGTTTATTATAAATTTCACACCTCCAATAGACTGCTGTTTGGGAAAGTAAGTTTGTACAAAGCCTGAATTTTATGTCTCAAATAATAGCAGTCATCAAAGTAGAACTAGAATATCTTTTTCAGTACGTTTTTTCAAACTTTTCAACAAAATACAGGAATGAGATATTGTGTTTTTTATTTGGCTTACCATTCCTTTATTTATATGATCACCCAATTTTAATAAACAAAATTCTAAACCACCTGCCATGAATAACGATCAAATAGTTAAACTTTTTTTAAACGGAGAAGTGAAATATACAGATATTGAAAAACAAACGCTTGAACTAAACTTTGGTTTTAAATTAGTGCAATTTTCAAAATCAAGATTCGACACTAGACTAAGTCAAACGAATAAGGATTGGTTATTAAATAAAGAATTGGGATGGGGAGGTTCATTAAGTGATGACTTTCCAAATAGGTGGGATATTACTTCAGATGCAAGTATCGTATGCTACCGTAATAATTTTGTGGAGTATACATTTTTTGAATTAGTCAAGATTAGCTTAGATGAACAATTTGAAATAGAAAAACATATTGAGATTAAGGAAGCTGAAAAAATTATTACAAGTAATATTGTTGAGACACTTACAAAAGTGCTAGTTCAAGAAATGATGCCTTTTAGTAAAGTAAGTTCTGGTTATTTAGAAACAAATTTTGGAATTCATTTAAAGCAAACTCAAAGAGGTATGCATATGAATATTAGATACAAGCCTCGCTACGGAAATATAAATTGGGTTGCCAACCAAGTATTATGCTGGGGATCAAATACAGGATGGGATATTACAACAGATGGAAAAATTGCATGCTGCAGGATCAACTATGACGATTACGTTAATTTTGAAATTGAGGTTTTAACAGCAGACCAAATTGAGGAATACAAGAAACTGCATGCTGAAGAATTATCTGATTCATTTAAGAAAATGCAGGTATTAAAATCAATGCTAGATGCTGGTCTAATTACTCTTCATGAATATTCAATTAAAAGAGAATCTATTTTGAAGACAATTTAAAATTGGTATGAATAAAAATATTTACTACCTTTATACCATCATCAAGAACTCTTAAATGAGTACCAACCGAGAGCAACAACTATACGGTGGTAATACGATGAGGACTTACTGTCAAAATAAAAGGTAAACCTCTCCTATTTTCTTTGATGTGATTTTTAATCAATAAAAACTCATGTCATGTCAAAAAAGAAACCAAATCAGAACTCCAGCGAACATTATCACAAAGGAAGTTGTGTTGAATTTTTCCTAAGTAAAGGAATCCCTTCTCGTAATACCATAAACGAACATTTGGGTGAAACTTCATTAATCTTTGTTCAGCATCCTAAGAAAGATGCTGATGAATCAAAAATTGATGATACTGTTGAAACAATGATTAATAATTTAAACCGAAGAAAATGAAAAACAACGATATGGAAGAAATAAAATACCTGAACTATGTTTCATTGGAACATTATCAGGAACTTGTAAAACTAAATCTATGTAGACATGGGTATCGTATTTTAAAGAATGTTTCTAAACCTAGAAATAAAAACTTTAGTATTGAAAAATTAAGTGATAAGTACATACATTTTGAAGCTAAATGTGATAACAAAACAAAAAAATCACATTATAAGTTAGAATGGAAAACCTATTTAATAATAATGGCTAATCAAAATTTAAATTAACATAGATGTCATTTATCAATCGACTTAAAGGAATATATCAAATCCATCATAAACATCTGAAATTTCCTCCTTTGTAATTCCCAAATACCTCCTAGTAACATGAGTGCTTGAGTGATTCAGTATCATAGAAATTTTTAAGAAAATGTGTTCAGACTTATGGTTCTCCTCGTATATGAACCTTGATCCCGATTTTCTTAAACTGTGAGTCGACACATGTTTTTTTCTGATACCAACAAAACGAGAACCAAACTGCAATAATCTATTTGTGTGACGCAATGAATAATTGAAAATAGTACTCTGTAAATCTGGCTGATTCATTAATTCATAATATTCAAGTAGTAATGCCTTTAATACGACACCCACTTTAATACTCCGTTTCTTACCCGTTTTTTTTTCATTTAGGACGAGTTCATCTTTGTTTAATACATTCTCCCAAGTGAACCTAGATATGTCAGAATAACGAAGCAGTGTCCGAAATCCAAACTCTATTAGTAATGCCATTTGAAAGTTCTGTTCTTTTTGGAAGTACCTATTCAATCGTTTTAATTCTTCTGTGGTTAAATAATCACTCGTTTTTTCAATAGTAGTTGTCATATAATGTGTTTTGGCTAATGTAGAGCCGTAAAGTCGTTAAACCAGCCTTTTACCTCATTTTAAGTCATAAAATCGTGCTAAAACCAGACTAGCGTTGAATATCAACTAGATGCATGTCTCTTAATACTATTAACGGACATGGTATAAAAAGAACCTCCTGACAGTTGTCAGGAAGTCACAAACACAAATGCCATACAATTTCTCGACAGTGATCAGGGTTGAATGTTTATTGGCAATGCACAAATAATTGGATTGCTTGCTGTTATGCAATAGGATCAAATTTAGGATCCCTAGCGAAAGTTGTCTGGCATGATATCTGGGTCATACTCATTAATATCATCCATTAGCCTTACTTCAAGGTCTTTGTATAGATATACCTCAAGGTAAAATGCAAGGTAAGCAGCTACGTCTTCTTTATAACCCGATATTCCAAACTTGTCGCTCTTAACATTACTCATTCTCATCATTTGCTCAATCTTATCTAACATAAAATAATAGCTTTCACTTTTATGAACATTGTCGTTCATTTGAGATTCTTTTGATAAAGCAAATACAGCGATCTCAGGGTACTTTATTTCTGGCCTGATTGGATTTCTATTTCTTCTTGACATTGGAATTTTGTTTTATTAAGTGGGTCTTCTTTATGGTTCCTTGTTCCTGTTCATTGATTATTCGAAATGCCAAGCGGCGAAACTGATCCTCTGATAATAGAATTTTGGCTCTCCTCTCTGATACTTGTTCTTTAATAAGGTTAAATAATTTCATAATTTACTTTATAATAAATACTACGATGTGATACATTAATACACTTATTTGAAAATAAATTTTTATTGATTGATATTCACGAAAGGGATAGTCCTAACACAATCCCCACAAACCCGATTTATGTCCCCAAATTTCGATCATCTTTTCGTTTTCGATACAATCATCGATAGTCGTGAAATACAAAGAATATTTAAAGTATTCCTGTAGATAGTTTTAACTATAATTAAAATTTTACGATAAAAAGGTACAGCAATTGAGTACTAATTTATATAGTTTTTTGGGGAAGAGGGGTTGGCGCGGAATTTGGGGAGTTGGGGTTTGAAGTCGTGAGACTTCGTCATGGTTCGTTACACTCCCCTCTTCGTTGAGAGTTATTTTATTAATTTATCAATATAGAAATTATAGCTCCTTTTTGTTTTAGCTGCAGCAGCCTCCAGTTCATTTAAATTATAATCAGTTAATACCCCTGCTAAATCTTTAAGTGCTGTACCAAACATAATAACATCAAATCTAGCCCAACCTAGTTTTTCTACTAGCTCAATAACATCGTAGCAGAAGTATTTAAAATCCATATCTGTTATTGTTCTAAAATCAATATCTACTATTTCTCTAAATTTTTCTTTGTATTGCATTGCACTAGCATTATTCGTTTCTTTTATATTATCTTTTGATTTTTCTTTTTCTTTTACTCTTTCTTTTTCTTTTAGGTTATTCTGGGTTTCAGAAAAACCCATTGGGTTATTTTGGGTTTCCTTTGTTTTTCCAACATGCTTCTTACCATTTTCTCTATTTTTAATTACTACATCACCGTACTTACCAATATTAAAATCAAATAGCTCGGTTGCAGTTGCAAAGAACATCTCCGCAATTGGTGTCATCTCAACTAGATTCTCCCCAGTATAGTAGTGGAAAATATTAGTAAACAGTGCTGCCCTATCCTCATTAGATAGAAACTTCAAATGCTTTGACCATGATACCTTCATTAAAATATTGGGTGGCATTCCAATCGTTGAACCATTATTATCATCTTCATTACTGTTGCAGGTAATGGCTGCTTGTTTTTTCTTGTATCCCATAGTATTCCATTTTCATATAAATACTCGGGAAAGTCTCAAAATCCATTGTGGCTACAAAAAATATGGCAAGTATCACGACTTTCACCAAACTTGGAGTATTTATCTATAAAGCATACCCTATGAAGAACAAAAAAGCAGTAACCAAAAATGAATTTGTACGACTACGCATCGATTCCATCGAAAAAAGCAGATTGGATCGCTTGTGCTCAATTACCCGCCGTCAAAAGAGCGACATCGTGCGTGAGGGACTGTTTGAACTGTACAAGTTGAAATACCCTGAGTGTTTAGTCGATAATTAATAATATTTTGATTTTCAATGATTTAGAACACTAATATTATTCTGCTATAGATACTAACGATTATATATTTGATATACAATGGAAATTTTTTCAAAATTTATGCCCAAATATTTTGTCATTATAATTATGTCCATTAATTTTGTCATAATTATTGGATTTCCAATTATGACAAATATTTTTGGTAATGTTAGAAATTAAATATTACCTTTACAAAAAAAATGAGATGATAGGACTTGAAGACATATTAATAACTTCTGGATCAATAAAAGCGCTGTTGCTTTTATTATCTCCAAATTTATTACCAAAGGATAATTTAGATGACTTTCTAAATAATGACGGAATAGATAATGCAGTCATGAAGAACACTGAAAAAAAATTCTTAATAATAGAATTAGAAAAAGTAAAAAAATATATTAGAGAAGAAATACAGGATAAAACAGCTTTGGCATATGAAAATGGTATAGTATTATCTGCGATAGAATCTTATAATTTAGTAAACGCATATAAAAATCGTATTCAAAAATTGAGGATATTAATTAATAACTACCCATCATTTATATCTAATCTTCATAAACCAAGTGGTGTAAAATATATTGTTGCTCGCTCTTATTGGATAAATGATACCAATGGTAAGAAAGTTAGAAAATTTGCTAAAAACTTAGGTTCTGAAGAGAAAGTGCTTGTAAATGGTAAAATACCAGAATTTAGAAAAGAAGAAGCAAGAAAGGAGTTAGATAGAATGATGTGGCAGCAGTATAAAACAGAATATAAAGTATAAATCATCATAGGTTATTGAGTTGACGGCAAGATATAGGTTGAAAAACCATTTTTTTTGACCAAAAATTGTGGCAATAATTTTTGGTAATGTAACTGGCGCGCTCAAAATTTATGGCAGAAAATATTGATCATAAAAAAGAACTATGAAAAAGAAAATCAGAGCTCCATAGCAGCGCTCACAAAACCGACCTCGAGTAAAACCAAGCTATACGCCTTACTCGAATGTATTACAGGCGACAGTTCATTGACATATTGTTCACAGTAAATTTTTCTACAATGGAAAAATCAGTCGTTGACGTAGACATTAATAAACTACGTCAATCAAAGACAAATGCTAGAGTCTACTCTGAGAGAAGAGTTGACTTACTAGCGGAGAGTATCTCCAACTTCGGACAGTTGGAGTACATAGTAATTAACAAAAAAAACGTGGTGATCAGCGGTTGGATGAGAGTCCTTGCAGCTCGTTAGTTGGGACACAGCACTATTGAGGCGGTGGTGCTGGGGAACACAGCCAGTGAAGATTTGGTTTTCAACTACAATATTCACCGTGTTAAAACACAAGCGGAGATCATCTACGAGTCTCAATACTATGTCAAGGTGTTTGGTAGCAATCAGGGCAAAAGAACCGACCTGCTAACAGACGAAGAAAAAACAAAGATTGAGAATGTCGAAGGTGACAGATTTGATAAAGTTGCTGCCATCATGGGTGGTGCCTTATCAGGACAAACTTTGCGACGCATCCATAATGTGATAGAAGCAGAGGAGGAAGCAAAGGAAGAGGGTAATACAGAGCTTTTAGATTTACAGTTAGTTGAAAAACTAATTGGTGATGAGATTTCTGCAGCTAATGCAGAGAATTTGTTGAAAAATTACAAAAAGTATTCAAGAGAGAGAGAGGATGAAAAAGATAAAAAGGTAATTGTACCTAATAAATTGGACTCCAAATATCAACTCTTTAATAAAAGCTCAGAAAAAATGGTTGAGGTTGAAGATGAATCAATCCAAACGGTTATAACATCCTGTCCATATTACGACGTAAGATTATACGGTAATACAACGGATGAAAAACTAGAGTTGGGTCATGAAAAAACGCCAGAGGAGTTTGTGGAAAACTTGATGGTGCATTTTCGAGAGGTTCACAGAGTGCTTAAACCAAAAGGGTCGTTTTTTTTAAACTTTGGCGAGTATGGTTTCAAAGGATATTCGCCACTCATTTCAAATATGCTTGTCCTTCGACTTTACGAAGAAGGCTTGTTTAAATGCGTGAATGAGATCATTTTTCATAAGACTAATGGTAAACCAGTACCGGTTACCAAGAGACTAATGAGAAGTTATGAAAAAATATACCATTTGGTAAAGGATGCTGAAAACTACGATTACTATCCGCTCAAAATTTGGCGCAATGAACCAATTAAAGTGTTAAAGGCTTTTACAAACAGAGGAGTTGATGGATCACACACTTCTGCTCCATGTATACAACGTCCTTACACAACCTTTAAGGATTTCATTGACCAACAAAAATTTGAGGATGTAATGCACGCTTCAGTAGCTAACACTACAATCTTCAAAAAGATTGATCCAACTTTTGATCACGCAGCGCCGTACGATGCTAAAATTTGTCTACTCGGAATATTAACTACAAGTTTACCAGGGCAGAAAATTTTGGACAATTTTTCCGGAACTTCCTCGACCGGTGTTGCAGCATTAAATCTTGGACGTGATTACGTCGGATTTGAGTTGAACAAAAAGTATCATGAATTCGCAGTGAAGCGTATACCATTTGAGGTGACCGCTTACAACAAAGATTCGGTGGATTACTTTGAACAATTAAAGTGTAATTAATCTCACTAATGAAAAGGGGTCTCAATTTTCCCCAAAAACTGGAAAAATTTCAGAGACGGATTTGAGACCTCTTTTTTAACAATGAAAATACCCCCTAGGCATTGCAGGATACAGGGCTGCAGGGTGGGAGGCAGGGATCACCTGCTTATTATTAAATTTTTAAATTAACCGTTATGCAATATAACTATTTAAGTAACGAACCACTACCAACAAAACATAAATATCGTGGTAATGTTTTCGTCACAACTTTCGGATTAGATCCGAGTAAAAATGAACCCTTTAATCATACAGTTGATTTTGAGTCACCAAATTTATTAGATTCAAGAGAGGCTGGGATAAAATGGTACTGTGAAACAATTAAAGGTCTAAATAGAGAAGGAAAGTATTTTTTACCGTTTGCTAGCCCAAGTGAATACATAGAAGGTAAGCATGCGGCATATTCTGTAAACTTATCATTAGTTGAAACTAGTGATGGCGATGAATATGAATATGTTTTACTTGGAGAAGACCAAGACACAATGCTTGACACATTGGAAATAGAAAAGTTGCTTTTTGAACATTTAGAAATTGAATTTTAATTAAATTAAAAAAAAATATGAAAAAATTTACAACAGAAATGTCCACTTATATAAAAGATGGAAAATTTCAAAGAAAAAGGTTAGAGACATTAGGAAGTGAAGTATGTAATTTGTCGCCAAAAGACAGATTCCCCCATCTTTATTTATTTGCAAATCCTGGAATAGGAAAAACTCATACAATTAATGAAAGTATGAAAAAACATCGTATAGAAAATTTTAATATTACTGGCAATATTTCAATGTTTCAATTTGGTGTTAAATTAGCTGTTATCAATCATACTACTCCAAGTAACATTATTAAATATATTACTATTGATGACTGTAATGAACTATTAAAGAACACTGAGAATATAAATATCGTAAAGAATATGCTTTCAGATGAAAAGGCATATACCTACAATAAAAATATGAGGACACTATTGCAGTCATTGACGCCAAAAGAATCTGTTGCAGTTAGATCTCATACATCTGAATTGGGAGGGTTTAGAGTGCCTCTCAATAACTTTGTTTTCATATTTACATCTAATACAAAATTACCAAGTGATGACGAAGTCAGAAATGAAAGAGGACTCCATCTTAATGCTATCTACTCTAGGGTAATGTACAAAGATTATACTATGAAATCAACAACTCTTTGGGGATATATATCAGATATCATTCTTAACACAAATGCAATACCTAAATCAATTCCCAAATTAATTAAACAAGAATTATGTTGGTTCTTATATGAAAACTGGGAATCACTAAATGAGAGATCCGTCAGAACTGCCCAGAAAATGATACAAGAATACACCAAGCACAAAGTCGCATATATATCAATTTGGGAAAACGAATTTAAAAAATAAAATTATGAAATTTTCAAAAGGAAAAGTATATCAATATTCAATAGATGGAAAATTTATAAACGAGTTTGAAAATGTAATAGCTGCAGGTTTTGAATTGAAAATAAAACACAGTTCAATAAGTACTCATTTATTAAATAGAGTAAGATATTGTCACGGCTTTTTGTTTTCAAGAACATATTACCTAAAATATCCAATAGAAAATTTGAAAAGAAAACCCATTGCAAAAATGCAATCATATGAGAAAGATATTTTTTCGTATGATTGCCAAGGGGTCTTCTTAAAAAAGTATAATAATTTAAAAGAGGTTTCAGAAAGAAATGATATTAGAGGTTGGGTAAGAGCATGTTTAAAAGGAGAAAACAAAACATATGATGAAAAAATTTGGCTTTACGATTACTATAAAAAATTACCTGAAGAAATACTAAATAAAATTCTAAATAAGCGAATTGTTCATGTGGATGAAAATGGAAAACTCGTTGGTATTTATAAAAATGTTTCTGAAGCCTCAAGAAAAACTGGACTATCAGATTCGTCGATTAGTCTTGTTTCAACAGGTAAAAGAAAAAATTTATACGGTAATAAATTTTTCAAATACAATGAATATAAAAAATTATGCGAGAACAGTCAAAAAAAGCTAAGGCCAAAGAAAAAAAGTAACTAACTCAAATAAAAAAATGAAAACTAGCAAAACGTAGCTGAAATCTGGCTTACATTAAAGATTGAATAATTCTAAAGACCAATTCCCCTATTTGTGAACAGTCAAGAAATTGAAAATGAAAAAAGAAGACAACGAACAATATGAAACAAATTTAATCACGCTACCGCTCATGAAAGTGGGAGCCAGAATAAATTTGAAAAATAAAGCAGCCATAACGAGATGGTTAGCCAACAATGGTATTAGTTACCATAAGCAGGCATCAAAAACTGTGGTCTATAAAATTGACTTTGACCTCCATTTTGAAAAACCTTTTGTATTGGGATTAAAACGAAAGCACCCTCAAAAATGGAAGGAGATGTACCGTGCTGTATGCAATGATGATAGACTTTTCAATCTAATGATGATTAACATGGATGAAGAAATAGCTCCTCTTCCCGCTACCAAAGTAATTCCATTAAGTAACGAGGATAAAAAAATATTTAAAGATCTATCGTGATGAGAAAAATTACACTACCCAAAAAACCTCACAAGGGACTAAGGATTTTCTGTAAGGTCTGTAGGATTAACACGACAAAGTGTAAGCACTTCGACAGTTTAGTGTATAGGGCTATTATCAAAGTACCTGGCAGTGGAGGATGCGTTAGAACTAAAATGTTAGTAGCAACTAACTATAATGAAGCTGTAAAAGAAATTATCGATTACAGGAAGGAACTAGAGTTTAACAACTTTGAAACACTAGAAACAAAACCTGACGATGGTAATGACTTCAATGTTATTGGTGCTATTGTAAAATACAATCAATACCTAAGTGGCGAAAGTGAGTACGCACATCTTAAAAAGAATATATCTGATGAATACAGAGATGAGTTAATTAGATACTGTAAAGCATTAGCAAAGAACTTAAAGGTTTCTCACAATATTGAGAGAATGAGAATAAAAGACGTATCAAAAAAGGATGTCTCTAATTTTTATTCTTATGCTAAAACTATATATCACCCAAAGACCTTTAATAAATGTCTCAATGGGTTAAGGGGGTTCTTTAATTATCTAATCAAAATTGAAGAATTGAAGATGAAAAATCCATTTGAGATTTTTGTGCCAGAACAATTACCTGATAAAAATATTCAAACTTTATCAAGGGATGAATTTGAAGCAATTTTAAAAGCAGTTGACACCTATAATAAAACAATGACATACCAAAATGATAAAGGTGAGTCAATTAAAAAGACCATGTATTTCCCTTGGCTTAAAATTGGTTTTAAATTATGTTTGTTTGCTGGGGCAAGAAGAGAAGAAATAGTGAATTTAAAATGGTCTGATATTTTTATGTCTGAAAACGGTGTGAGGTTTTTCTATGTTGAAAATTTAAAAGTTAATAGAATAAAAAAGGGAAGGACATCAAAAATGAAGAGTTTACCAATTAATGCAGACTTTGAACAGTTGCTAGTTGAACTAGGAATGGAAGAAAAAAAGAATAGCAGTGAGTATGTTCTATTTCCCGAAAGAGACTGTACAACAAAAACCATCATGGATAGATTAAGTAGATCATTCACACACTATAAAAACGGTGCAGGTATCACTAAAGAAATTTCACAGAAGAACTTACGTAAGACCTACATCACATGGGTAAATCAGGTAATGGGCAACCAAACAGGTTTAATTACCTCACAGTCAACCGAAGTGATAGGTAAATACTATTTAGATCCAAAGGTCTTATCAGCAATTGAAAAAGCAGCATTACTAATAAAGATTTTTGGTTCAACTACAGACCAAAAGGAGGCACAGAAAGGAGGCACAAAATAAAAAACCACCTACGAATAAACGTAAGTGGTTGATTTCCAGTAGCGAGAATGGGACTTGAACCCATGGCCTCAGGGTTATGAATCCTGTGCTCTAACCAACTGAGCTACCTCGCCGAATGGTTATTACCCCTTTTAAGGGGTGGCAAATTTAGTTAAAATTCTTGATAATTAAGGGTTCACTTTAACGCTAAATACTTGATTTGCTTCAAAATAGCCCTCAAATACATCTCCTTTAAGGGTAGGTCCCACCCCAACTGGCGTACCTGTATATATGAGGTCTCCAGGGTAAATAGTAAAGTATTCTGTAAGACTTTCTAAAATAGTGTCTAGTGGGAATATCATTAAAGAGGAATCACCATCTTGTACTATGGTGCCATTTTTATGCAATGAAAAGCGAATGGGATTTTTAACAATCGTAGAACTGAGTGGTATCCACTTTCCTAAAATAGCAGCATCGTCAAATGCTTTTGCTTTTTCCCATGGCAATCCTTTTTCTTTTAATTTATTTTGTAGATCTCTTGCAGTAAAATCTATGCCTACGGTAATAGCGTCGCAATAATCTAATACATTAGGGCTTTTTAAATTTTTACCTTCTTTACTTACACGAAGTACTAATTCACCTTCATAATGTAAGTCATTGGTGAAAGAAGGAATGGTAAAGTTTTTACCTTCTGCTAAAACAGCAGTAGAAGGTTTCATAAATATAACTGGTGAAGTGGGCACTTCATTGCCTAGTTCATGTGCATGCGCTACATAATTTCTTCCAATACAAAATATACTCATATGTTTATTTTTATTCGGTTATCTCTAATGCATTCGCCATGGTCATAGTTCTAGATAGTCCAATACTTGCAAAGGCTTCTATTACTTCCACACATTTTTCTATTTTGCTTTCCACTACCTTTTTTTCTGTTGTATTCCATTTGCCTAAAACAAAATCTATCTGTTGTCCTTTTTTAAAATCACTACCAATGCCAAATCTTAATTTAGGATAAGCATCGGTGCCTAAAGTAAGTTGAATATCTTTTAAACCATTATGCCCAGCATCCGACCCGCTGGCGCGTAGTCTTATTTTTGAAATAGGTAAGGCTAAATCGTCTACAATAGTTAAAGTGTTTTCTACTTCTACTTTTTCTTTATCCATCCAGTATTTAAAAGCCTTACCACTTAAATTCATAAAAGTGGTGGGCTTAATGCAAATAAATGTTTTGCCCTTCCATTTTACTTCTGCAACATCGGCTAGTCGGTCCGACTTAAAAAAACCTCCTTGCTTAATCACAAATGCATCTAGCACATCAAAGCCAATATTATGCCTTGTGTGCGCGTATTCGGGACCAATATTCCCAAGCCCTATGATTAAAAATTTTGACATTTTCTAATTACTGTTCAATTTCAAATTTAAGCAAAAACAAGCTAGCATTTATAACAAAAATCCCCTCTCGATAAGTCGAGAAGGGATTTTATATACTTACTTAAAAAAGTGCTTATTTTTTTGGAGCAGCTTTTGCAGCAGGTGCAGCAGCGCCAGCAGGTGCAGCAGCGCCAGCAGCAGGTGCAGCAGATTCTTCTTGCTTTAACAAACGAGTTAAAACAACTGAAGCTACTGGTATACGTGGAGGATTCATAATCTCCATGTTTGGAGCTATTACATCTTGCACACGAATATTACCATTTAATTCAAGATTTGTAATATCACATTCGATAAACTCTCTTAAATCCTTTGGTAAAGCTTTCACTTTTAATGTCTTCATCTTTACAATTAATTTTCCTCCTGCTTTAACACCCACAGAAGTACCAACCATTTTTAAAGGTAAAGTAGCTACTACTTTTTTGTCGTCTACTAATTCTAATAAGTCAACGTGTAACAATAAGTCGGTTACTTTATCAAATTGCAAGTCTTTCAAAATGCATTTGTAAGTTTTTCCTTCCACTGTTACATGTGCTAACATAAATTCACTTGTGTACACTAAAGACTTAAAAGCCTTTGCAGGAGCATAAAAATTAACCTCCTGAGCACCCCCGTAAATTACACCCAGCACGTTTTCTTGAGAGCGAAGCTGGCGGGCGGCTTTTTTGCCATTTTCGGTCCTCAAGTGGCCTTCGATTGTAATTGATTTCATTTCTGATTTTTTTATTTTATATAAATAATTTGGACGGCGAAGGTATGAAATAATAAAGGAGAAACCAAAGTCTCTCCTTACTATTTCGTTTTATTTGATAACTAGTTGATTATTAGCTTCTTGCCTTTAATTGAGAATGTACAAATAGGCTGGTAATGCTCTTGTTTTCATAGGCATTTCTAATGGCTATGGCAAACAAATCGGCTACTGTTAAAACCTGTATCTTTTTAGAGGGCTTCATTAAAGGAATGGTATCACACACTACTAATTCTTCTAAAACGCTGTTTTCAATATTATCATAGGCCTTGCCGCTAAGCACTGGATGCGTAATCATGGCACGAACAGTTTTAGCACCTTTCTCTTTTAAAAGCGCTGCCGCTTTTACTAAGGTTCCACCTGTATCACAAATATCATCTACAATAACAATGTCTTTTCCAGTTACATCTCCAATAACCACCATACTAGCTATTTCATTAGCACGCTTACGATGTTTATCACATATAACCATTTCAGCATTAAAATAATTCGCTACCTCACGCACTCTATTGGTACTTCCTACATCAGGTGCTGCAAAGGCTAGGTCTTGTAATTTTAATTGTTGAATATAAGGAATGAATATAGCCGAGCTGTCTAAGTGATCCACGGGCACATCAAAGAAACCTTGAATTTGTGCCGCATGTAAATCCATAGTAATTACACGGTGTGCACCCGCTGCTTCTAATAAAGTAGCAATTAATTTTGCTCCTATCGCAACTCTTGGTTTGTCTTTTCTATCCTGTCTTGCAAAACCATAATAAGGAATGACAGCAATGATTTTATAGGCACTTGCTCTTTTAGCAGCGTCTATCATCATTAATAATTCCATAATATTTTCAGAAGGCGCATAAGTGCTTTGCACTAAGAAAACATAGTCTCCTCTAATACTTTCTAGAAAAATAGGTTGGAATTCTCCGTCACTAAATTTTTGAATATTAATTTTTCCAATAGGGGCGCCGAAACGTTGCGCAATTTTCTCTGCTAAGGCTTGAGAGCCAGTTCCTGCGAATATTTTTACTGAAGGATTCATGTGGGTTGTTATGCGTCAAAGTTATAATTCTCGTTTACAAAACATAAAAAATAAGAGCTCTACTTTTCAACATCTAGCGAACTTATACACATATTTATTATGCCTGCGCAGTAGGGCCTCCAAAATTCATAGGAATTTCTACAGGTAACATATCGGCAATGGTTCCATTGGCCGCTTCATATCTTTCTACATTTTCTACTAAGGCCTTCATAAACCTTTTAGCATGCATAGGGGTTAATATTACTCTGCTTTTTACCTTGCTTTTAGGCGTGCCTGGCATGACATTGACAAAATCAACAACAAATTCCGCATTGCTATGGGTAATAATAGCCAAATTAGCATAAGCGCCTTCGGCGATTTCTTCACTAATTTCAATGTTTAAGGGCTGGTTTGGGTTTTGTTCCATACTATATATTAAGACTACAAATATACAGGGGATGGAATGTTAAAAAAAAATTACAGCACTGCAATTCACAAGAACTAAATTTGCTACATGTTAGTATTAGATGGAAAAATAGCCGCCGCCGCCGTAAAAGCAACCCTTTTAGAGCAAACTCAAGCATTTAAAGCCGCAGGCAAAAGAATGCCTCATTTAGCTGCCATATTGGTAGGTAATAATGGAGCGAGTGAAACCTATGTTGCTAGTAAAGTGAAGAACTGTGAAGAAACCGGTTTCGGTTCCTCTTTATATAGAATGGACGCAGATGTGGAAGAAGCTGTTTTATTAGCAAAAATTGCAGAGCTGAATCAAGATCCTAATTGCGATGGTATATTAGTACAATTACCCTTACCTAAACATATTAAGGAATCGAAAGTCATTGAAGCCATTGACCCGGCTAAAGATGTAGACGGTTTTCATCCGGTAAATGTGGGAAGACTAGTGCAAGGTTTAAATACTTTTATTCCAGCCACGCCTTATGGAATTATTTTAATGCTTGAACATTTTAATATTGAAACCAAAGGAAAAAATGCAGTGGTGATAGGTAGAAGTAATATAGTAGGAAGACCCATGAGTATTTTATTAAGTAGCAATATTGCACAAGGTAATTGTACGGTAACTATTTGTCATAGCCACACCAAAAATTTAAAAGAAATTTGTTTAGGTGCCGATATTATTGTGGCAGCCTTAGGCGTGCCAAATTTTTTAACGGGCGATATGATTAAACCTGGTGCTGTTATTATAGATGTAGGCATTACCCGTGTTGAAGATGCCACCGCTAAAAAAGGTTTTAGAATTAAAGGTGATGTGCATTATGAAGAAGCTTGTGCTAAAGCATCTGCTATTACACCCGTTCCTGGAGGTGTAGGACTTATGACCATTGCAGGATTATTAAAAAATACTATGAAGGCTTACCAAGGTCTTTAATAGCAAAATAATTTTATACATTTTAACTTGAGTACAACTTCCCAATATCCAGTTATGGAGATGTTTTATTCTTTGCAAGGCGAAGGATACCACCAAGGCAAGGCGGCTTATTTTATTCGCTTGGCCGGATGTGATGTGGGTTGTGTTTGGTGTGATGTAAAAGAAAGTTGGGATGCCAGCAAGCATCCGGTTTTATCTATTGATGAAATTGTTTCAAGTGCTTTAGCGCACCCTGGCAGATTAGCCATTATAACAGGCGGCGAGCCTTTGCTGCATAATTTAGACGCTCTTACTTCCGCTTTAAAAATAGCAGGCTTTGAAATAAATATTGAAACCTCTGGATCAAGCCCTATGTCGGGAAACTGGGATTGGGTTTGTCTTTCACCGAAAAAATTTAAAGCCCCACTTAGCGAAAGCATAGCTGCTGCATCGGAATTAAAAGTAGTTATTTTTAATAAACATGATTTTGAGTGGGCCGAGACCTATGCCAAACAAGTACCTGCTTCTTGTAAATTATATTTACAGCCCGAATGGGATAAGGCCAATGAAATAACGCCTTTAATCATTGAATATATAAAAGCCAACCCAAACTGGGAGTTAAGCGCTCAATTACATAAGTACATACTAGTACCCTAATTTGTATATTTACAATACTTACGGCTATTTATATGAAAGGTAAAAAAATATATTTCTTATTTTTTTTCGTTTTGCTTTTTTGCAATACATCCAAATTGCAGGCACAAGAAAATAATGCTGAAAATAAAGTTTACCAAAAAGCACTTGCTGCTTTTGAACTAAAGGACTTCCCTACTTCCATTAAAATACTAGAAGGTTTATTGGAGAAAAATCAAAAAAATGCAGAAGCTAGTCTTTTTTTATTCCAAGTATATTCGGAAACAAAGCAATATGAAAAGTCAATTGTTCTTTTTGAAAAGTTAATTGAAATGGATAGTAGTATTTTTTTACCCTATATAGTAAAGTACGCTTCTGAGTATGCCATTTTAGGAAATTATAATAAAGCAGCTTCCATTATTGAATCCTATAAAAATACACTGCCCTCTTATTTAAAAAACAAAGCCACGGAACTACTTAATATTTGCCAATTTGCACAAACGCATCCTACGCCATCAGAAATAAAAGTAACCAACGCTGGAGATAGCATTAATACTGCCGATGCCGAATATTTCCCAAGCATTACCGTACAAGACAGTTTATTTTTATTCATGCGTCGTAGTAATTTTAAAAGAGAAGATTTTTATGCTAGCATACTAAGAAAAAATAAATTTTCTAAAGCCCTCCCTCTACCTGACGATTTAAATATGGCAGAAAAAAAAGGAAGCATGAGTTTGACCCAGGATTTAAATACACTTTACTATGCTGCAGACTATAATGAAAAAGGATTTGGCAGATATGATATTTATAAAGTAACCAAAACAAAAAAGGGATGGTCTGAACCTAAAAACTTAGGAAAAAATATAAACTCCGATTATTGGGAAAGTGCCCCTAGTATAGCACCAGATAATCAAGCACTTTACTTTTCTAGCAATAGGCCCGGCGGTTATGGTGGTATAGATATTTATGTTGCTTATAAAAATGAAAAAGGATACTTTGAAGAAGCCATTAATATGGGACCTACTATTAATACCGCAGGCGATGAACAAGCTCCATTCATACATGCCGATAACAGAACTTTATACTTTAGTTCCAATGGATGGCCTGGATTTGGTGGCGCCGATTTATTTGTGATTCGAAAAAAAATAGATGGCAATTGGTCAAGCCCTATAAATTTAGGATACCCTATTAATACTTTTGACAACGAAGGCAGTATTGCAGTGACAGGTACTGGCCTTGAGGGTTATATAGCAAGTGATAGAGCCGATAGCAGGGGTAGTTTAGATATTTATAAAGTAACACTAGCAGCAAATACCAGACCCAATAAAACATTCTATATAAACGGATACATTGCCGACGCCGTTACAAAAAACCCATTAGCAGGTGAAGTAGTTTTAATCAATACCAGCGAAGAAACAAGTACCATGCAAATAAAGGTAGACAGCAATGGTAATTTTATTTTAGGTCTCCCTTATTTAGATAGCATTGGCATAAGAGTAAATAGCAAAGACCATGAATTTGCTAGCACTATACTTTCTTTAGAAAATATAAATAATTTATCGGGAAGCACACTTAATTTTTATTTAGCCCCTATTGTAAAAACATTTACAAAAAATTTCAACAACATATTTTTTGAAATTAATAAAGCAAGGCTTAATAAAAAATCATTTTTGGAGTTAGACGCTTTAACTAATTACTTGCAGTCGGCTCCCAAGGCTCTTATTCTTATTGAAGGACATACCGACAATAGTGGTGATAGTGTACAAAATAAATTACTATCACTTAAAAGAGCGAATACCATTGCTGCTTATTTAATTTCTAAAGGCATTGACACTAATAGAATTAAAGCCATTGGCCAAGGAGATACTAAGCCTATTAGCGACAATGCAACCGAGGAAGGCCGTATAAAAAATAGACGCACTAGCTTTACTATTACTATTCCATAATCTAAGATTCATTATTCTTACTCTTGCAGCAACTTGTAACTATTTATACTCGATAAGCCACGTATAAATACGCTGTTTTTGCATTTACAAAATGCAGATGTTTGGGGCATGTCTGAAGAAATTTTATATGCCATTGCTTTTACCATGCTGCCAGGTTTCAATGAAAGGCAAAGAAAAAATATGATTGAGCACTATGGCAGTGCATTAGCTATATATAATCAAAGAGAAAAGAAAAACGAAGCGTTTACTTCTATAAATCTTGCTTCTACAAATCTTGTTCAAAAAAATATTTTATTAGGCCCTTGGCCATTAAAAGAAGCAAGCTCGGAATTAAATTTTATTACAAAACATAATATTCAATGTATTAGTCTGAAAGACAGTCGCTACCCTAATAGGTTATTGCATTGCGAGGACGCTCCTACATTATTATATGTAAAAGGAAATGAAAATTTTAATCTGCCCTATTTAATTAGTATTGTAGGCACAAGGCAACATACTGTTCAAGTAAATAGAATTATTAAAGAACTGATGGAAGGCCTAACGCATTTAAATATGGGTATTATAAGTGGAATGGCCTTAGGCGTAGATGCCATTGCACACCAAACTGCATTAAATTATAAAATTCCTACCTGGGGTGTGCTTGCCCATGGGCTAGATCAAATGTATCCAATGGAACACAGAAAACTAGCCATTGAACTAATGCAAAACGGTGGTCTTATAACTGAATCAAGAAAAGAAAGCATTATTCTTCCTTACTACTTTCCAAAAAGAAATAGAATTGTAGCCGGAATTAGCGATGCTACAATAGTGGTTGAAACTGCCTTAAAAGGCGGCAGTATGATAACAGCCAATTTAGCCTTTGATTATAATAGAGAAGTTTTTGCAGTGCCCGGTAAAATTCATGATTCAAAAAGCAAGGGCTGTTTAGCTTTAATTAAAAGAAATAAGGCGCATTTATACCATGACGCAGAAAACTTACTTGAAGCATTGGGCTGGCCTTTGGCGGAGAAAAATAGCCCTCCAAAAGAACTAGAATTTACATTTTCACCCGAAATAAAAACAGTTTTAGCGCATATTGAAGCCCATGGCCCCATACATAGAGAATTAATTGCTAATGAGTTAAAAATCAATGCCAGCAAGCTTTCAAATTTACTTTTAAGCCTTGAAATGACTGGTGAAATACAGCTTTTAGCAGGCAATAGGTATGCCCTGCGCTAAAAAAGGATTTTGCCTAAATAAGCCAAGACCCTATCTTTGCCTATGGCAACAAGAAATACTACAAACAACTCCCGCATTTTTGGTAAAGGCTTGACATTTGACGATGTATTGTTAATGCCCGCTTATTCTGAAATACTTCCTTCTGAAGTAAAAATTCACACGCAACTTACCAAGAACATTCAACTACATGTTCCTATTTTATCTTCTGCAATGGACACTGTTACAGAAGCACAGTTAGCAATTGCTTTAGCACGCGAAGGCGGCATTGGTATTTTACATAAAAACATGAGTATTGAAAGGCAGGCTGAACAAGTGCGTAAAGTAAAACGTAGCGAAAGTGGAATGATTGTTGACCCTATTACTTTAGAAGTTACCGCTACAATTGGAGATTCCTTAAAATTAATGAAGGAAAATAAAATTGGCGGTATTCCTATTGTCGATAAAACGAATAAACTAGTTGGTATATTAACCAATCGTGATTTGCGTTTTGAAACCGATCGTAAAAGAAAGGTAAGCGAAGTAATGACTAAAGAAAATTTAGTGATTGCACCAGAAGGAACCGATTTAAGAAAAGCAGAAAAAATTCTTCGTCAATATAAAATTGAAAAATTACCTGTTGTCAATAAACAAGGAAAATTAATTGGCTTAATTACTTATCGTGATATTTTACAATTAAGCGCTTTCCCAAATGCAGTGAAAGATAAAATTGGTCGCCTATTAGTAGGTGCAGCCCTAGGCATTACCAAAGATTTACTAGAACGTGCTGCTGCTTTACAAAGCGTAGGCGTTGATATTGTTTCATTAGATAGTGCACATGGTCATAGCAAAGGTGTAATTGAAGCATTAAAACTATTAAAGAAAACTTATAAGAACTTACCAGTCATTGCAGGTAATGTAGCCACAGCCCAAGGCGCACTCGCCATGGCAAATGCAGGTGCCGATGCAGTGAAAGTAGGCATTGGACCAGGTTCTATTTGTACCACTAGAATTGTAGCAGGTGCAGGTGTACCTCAACTAACTGCAATTATGGAAGCTGCTAAAGCATTGAAAGGAAAAAATATTCCAATTATTGCCGATGGCGGTATTCGTTATACTGGTGATATGGTAAAAGCAATTGCTGCTGGTGCGAACTGCGTAATGATGGGTAGCATATTTGCAGGCACAGAAGAAAGTCCTGGAGAAACTATTATATATGAAGGACGTAAGTTTAAAGGGTACCGTGGTATGGGAAGTATTGGTGCCATGAGCCAAGGAAGTGGGGATAGATATTTTCAAGAGAACGAGTCTGATTCTAAAAAATATGTACCAGAAGGAATTGAAGGTCGTGTTGCTTACAAAGGAAACTTACATGAAATTGTTTATCAATTTGTAGGCGGACTAAAAGCAGGTATGGGTTATTGCGGTGCTAAAAATGTAAAGGATTTACAAAATGCAACATTTGTTCAAATAACCAATGCTGGCATGAGAGAAAGTCATACACACGATGTAGAAGTTACTAGAGAAGCCCCTAACTATAGTAAGAAATAAATAACGACTTATAAACTGGGCCTTGAAAAAATATATTTTTCTTTTTTTACTATTCGCTTCTTGCATTTTAAATATGCAGGCAATGGGGCAAGAAGCAATGAGACAAGATACGAGCGCCTTCAAGCCCCGTATTCAATTTAGTATCATTACCTGTGATGCCGGAGAAGATATTTATACCATTTGGGGACATACTGCTGTAAGAGTAGTAGACAGCGTAAACAATACCGATATAGTTTTTAATTACGGCACATTTAATTTTAATGAGCCCAATTTTATAGCCAAATTTATTAAAGGCGACTTACTTTATTTTGTTTCCGTTAATAATTACAGCGACTTTTTAAACGAATACCAATTCGAAAAAAGAAATGTATACGAGCAGGTATTAAAGTTAAGCACTGCAGAAAAAATAAAATGGTATACGGCCCTACAAGTAAATATGATGGGTGATAACCGTTTTTATTTATACAATTTTATTTCCGACAACTGCACTACCCGTGTAAAAGATGGCTTATTTAAAAATAGTAATTTCCAAGCTACTTCACTTCCTGTAAAGTCTTACCGTTCGGAAGTAGTGAGTGCCCCTTATAAGCAAGGCCTACCTTGGATTGGCCTAGGCATTGATTTATTACTGGGTGCTTACTCCGATCAAAAACCAAGCGACTACCAAGCAGGTTTTTTACCTTTTTTATTGCATCAGCAAATAGCTACTACAGGCCGTTTGGTAGTGAAGGAAAATGTTTTAACCTATGCTAGCGAGAAACCTGTAAGTAGCAATAGTCCCATTTATATTTTATTAGCCCTATTATTATTTTATGCATTTTGCTCCAAATGGAATAGCCTTATTACACAGCGCATAGCTAAAGTATTAGATATTTTACTTTTAGTTTCATTTACTGTAGGGGGTAGTTTAATGGTGCATATGAGTTTAATTTCAAAGCACAGCGCTTGTTACCAGAACTATAATTTAATGTGGATGCACCCTTTATATATTATAGCCCTCATATTTTATTTTATTCCTTCTAAAGCCATTGGACAAATTGGTATGCTATTCTTAGCATCCACTATTGGCTTAATAATAACAAGCTACTGGCTTCCACAACATTTTTCTATAGAAGTATGGAGCTTAATAGCCATTGCATCACTGCTTAATTACCGCTTGGTAGAAAAGGGGCGCATTAATGCATTATTCAAAAAATAATAACTGATTCAAGAAAAAATATTTCACTTAACTTATTCAAAATAATATCATGTCAAAAATAATACTCATTACAGGCGCTAGTTCAGGTTTTGGAAAAGCCATTGCAGAAAAATTTGCAGCAGGTGGCTGGAATATAATTTTAACAGCACGCAGAAAAGAAAAGCTAGAAGCAGTGGCTGCTAGCATAGAGCAAAAATATAAAGTGAAAACTTTGTCTTTAATTTTTGATGTACAAAATAAAGAAGCCGTATTTCAACAAATTGGTAGTTTGCCTTCAGAATGGCAGGCCATTGACTTGCTTGTAAACAATGCAGGCCTAGCTTTAGGAAGAGACTCTTTTGAAAATGCAAACATAGAAGACTGGGACACCATGATTGATACCAATGTCAAAGGATTATTATATACTTCCAAAGCAACCCTTCCCTACTTAATTAAAAACCAAGGGCATATTATTAATATTGGTAGCACGGCTGGTAAAGAAGTGTACAAAGACGGTAATGTCTATTGCGCAACGAAGCATGCAGTAGATGCAATTAGCAAGTCACAAAGAATTGACTTATTACAATATAAAATAAAAGTAACTGCCATTCACCCAGGTGCAGTGGATACCGATTTTTCTTTAATAAGATTTAAAGGAGATGCCGCCAAGGCTGCTGCAGTATATGCTGGATACGAACCTTTAAAAGCAGAAGACATTGCAGATACAGCATGGTATGTGGCCAATTTACCTAAACATGTTTGTATAAACGATTTAGTAATGACTTGTGTCGCGCAAGGAAATTCATTTACTATACACAAGGATGCTTAAAATAATTAATGTTAGTATAGATTAAAATAAAAAATTAATTATAAACTAATTCTTAATTATTCTTTTTATTAAACAAAAATTTCGCCAAAAAGATTTACTCTAAAAATTTCTACTGAGTGGAAGAGATTTTAAATGCCCTACGCCTGCTTGAAAATCATTCCAAATTTCTTTGACTATATCAGCAGCCGGCATGATAGACTCAATCATGGCCGTTACCTGTCCTATTTCTAGTTCTCCATTTTCCATATCTCCTTCAAACATGCCTAGCTTTGCTTTTCCCTTTCCTAACCTTTCAGCCAATGCTTCTTTACTAGCCCCTTGCTTTTCAAAAGCTAGTATTTCATTCGCAAATTTATTTTTTAAAAAGCGAACGGGTGCTAGAGACTTTAATCCTAGTTCAGTAGCGCCTTCCTTCGATTCTATAATAGCGTTTTTGAAATGAGTATGCGCTGAAGCTTCTGTACTACATACAAATCTTGAACCTATTTGCACTGCCTCTGCACCTAAAGCAAAAGCCGCTAACATTTGAGCACCATTCGCAATCCCTCCTGCAGCAATCACTGGAATTCTTACCGATTTACAAACCATAGGAATTAATACCATGGTAGTAGTCTCTTCTCTTCCATTATGACCACCAGCTTCAAAGCCTTCCGCCACTATTGCATCACAGCCTGCAACTTCTGCCTTTAAAGCAAACTGTACACTACTTACTACATGCACCACAATAATTCCGGCGGCTTTTAAAACAGCAGTCCAAGTTTTAGGATTACCTGCACTTGTAAAAACAATGGGCACTTTCTCTTCTATTATAATATTTATATGCGCTTGCAAGTCGGGATACAACATAGGCAGGTTTACAGCATATGGTTTATGCGTGGCTGCCTTGGTTTTTTGGATATGGGTTCTTAAAACTTCTGGATACATACTGCCCGCCCCAATAATACCTAAACCACCTGCATTACTTACTGCACTGGCTAGCTCCCAACCACTAGCCCAAACCATTCCTGCTTGAATAATGGGTAAGTCAATTTTAAATAATTGTGTAATTCTATTTTCATAAAGCATAAAGAAAATTTAGTACCAAAAAAAGAAATTATTAACCCCCTATTATTTTTATTAACTATTGTTTTTTCTATTTTAACAACTATATAGTTCTTTAACCGAAATCAATTTCTGTATTGTCTCCAATATTCAATGTGCGGCTTAAGCCTTTCACAGCTGCATCGCTACCAATTAATGAATTATCTAAAACCACTTCATCCAAAGTAGTATAAGAACCAATAATACTTTCTTTCACCACCGAACTTTTAATAGTGGTATTATTCCCAATAGTTACATGCGGGCCAATAATGGAGTTTTCTATTATACAACCCTCTGCTATACTTACAGGTGCTATAATAATACTATTAGGATAAGTTTCTGGCGCAACCACCAAGCCCCCTGTTTTATTAAGCAGCACTGCATTGGCTTCTAATAAATTTTCTTTCTTACCGCAATCGTACCATTGATTTACTTTAAAGCCTTTAAACTGCATTCCTTTTTTTATCATGCAGTCAATCGCATCGGTTAAATTGTATTCACCATTCGATTTTATATTGTCGGTGAATAATTGTTGAAAGCATTCAAATAAAATGGCCGACTCTTTTATCTTATATAAACCCACTAATGCCTTATTAGATTTTGGGATGGCTGGTTTTTCTACCGCATGTTCTACAAAATAGTCGTCATTCATTTCCACTACTCCAAAACGTGTAGGGTCATCGACTTTCTTTACACCCAACATACTATAAGGACTGTCCATTACTTCCTTAATATCAAATTCACAAATGGTATCTCCTAAAGAAATAAAAACCTCATCATCACCTACAATGGCTTTGGCTAATTCAATGGCATGCGCAGTTCCAAGTCTATCATTCTGATACACAAAATGAGTTGTTAAATTTGGATAAGTAGCATTGACATAGTCCTGAATTTTATCGCCTAAGTACCCTACTACAAAAATAAATTCTGTGATACCCACTTCTTTTAACTGATCTACAATAAAACTAAGTATGGTTTTACCTGCAATAGGTATGAGGGCCTTTGGCTGTGTATAGGTATGAGGGCGGAGTTTTGCGCCTGCTCCAGCAACGGGAATAATAGCCTTCATAATTTACCTTTTTGGGGGAGCTAAAAGTAGCAAATAACTGTTAGTAATAGTACAAATTCGGGCTTCAATTGGTCAATTTTAAGCAAAGCGCTTGAAAATGTGGATATTAGGCGGCCAACTGTTGAAACTTGGACTTTGACTAGGCTTATTAATGATTTATTTTTGCGAAATAGAACCCTAAAAATTGAGCCATGCAAAGAGATACCCTTGTATTTGACATTATCCGTCAAGAATTAGAACGCCAAAGAAGAGGCATTGAATTAATTGCTTCTGAAAACTTTACCAGCTTACAAGTTATGCAAGCCATGGGTGGTGTGATGACTAATAAATATGCAGAAGGTTATCCTGGCCGTCGTTATTACGGTGGTTGTGAAATTGTTGACAAAACTGAAACCTTAGCCATTGATAGACTAAAAGAAGTTTTTGGTTTGGAATACGCGAATGTACAACCACATAGTGGTGCCCAAGCCAATGCAGCACTTATGCTTGCTATTTTACAACCAGGTGATGCAATTTTAGGTTTGGACTTAAGCATGGGTGGTCACTTAACACATGGAAGTGCGGTGAATTTTTCTGGTAAAACTTATAAGCCTCATTTTTATGGTGTGGTAAAAGAAACAGGGTTGATTGATTATGAAATGTTAGAAAGCCAAGCAAGAGCGCACAAGCCTAAATTAATTATTTGTGGCGCCAGTGCTTATAGCCGTGATATAGATTATGCACGTATTAGAAAAGTAGCCGATGAAGTTGGCGCATTTGTACTTGCCGATATTGCACACCCAGCTGGTTTAATTGCAAAAGGTTTATTAAGCTCTCCATTTAATCATTGTCATTTTGTAACATCTACTACACATAAAACTTTACGCGGACCACGAGGTGGCGTAATTATGATGGCGAAAGACGGTGAGAATACTTTAGGCTTGAAAGACATGAAAGGGAATTTAAGATTATGGTCCAATATTATTGATATGGCAGTGTTTCCTGGTACACAAGGTGGACCATTGGAACACGTGATTGCTGCTAAAGCCATTGCCTTTGGAGAAATTTTATCTGATGAATTTATGTTGTATCAGAAGCAAGTACAAACCAATGCGAAAGCCATGGCTGCTGCCTTTGTTGCGAAAGGCTATGAAATTATTAGTGGTGGTACCGATAATCATTTAATGTTAATTGATTTACGCAATAAAAATATTAGTGGTAAAAAAGCAGAACAAGTTTTAGGACATGCCGATATTACTGCTAATAAAAATATGGTGCCTTACGATGATAAATCGGCCTTTGTTACTTCAGGTATTCGTTTTGGTGTGGCTGCTATTACTACTCGCGGTATGACTGAAACACATATTCCATTTGTAGTAGAAGCTATTGACAAAGCTTTAATGAATGCAGACAATGAAACTGTTTTGGCAGAAACTAAAAAAGAAGTGAACAAGTTTATGGAGCAGTTTGTATTGTATCCAGAACTAGGATAAACTAAGCATTTGACTTTAATGAGTTTAATCATTAAAAAAAATAAATTGCGCTTATTAGCCTAATAGCCATTTAAATTATACCTAAAACCTCCCTAACCCGGAGGTTTTTTTATTTGAAATAGATTAACTTTATACTATGATACAAAGAATACAAACCATTTGGCTTTTACTTGCCAGCGCTGCAGCCTTTTCTGTTTTGCGTTTCCCTTTTTATTATACGCCTACTCCCTTTGCTCTAGAAATTAATGGTAGCGCTCAGTACAGCACGCTTATCTCTTTGGCATTTAGTGCTTGCCTTTCTTTTATCACTATCTTTTTATACGGCAACCGTATGTTGCAACTTAAAGTAGTACTTATAAACTTTTTATTGTCGGTACTTATTGGCTACTTTGTTTACAAAATAGTTATAGCCAACCCTGGTGGCGGCTTCACTTTACCTTCTCTTGCATTATTCATCATACCCGTTTTACAAATAATGGCAATAGTGAATATTTACAAAGACGAACGCAAAGTAAAAAGCGCAGATAGGTTAAGGTAGTTGGCTAGTCTAAGTACTTCCCTGTTTGAGAAGCCTTGGATTTGGCTAAACCCTTGGGCACACCTGCATAAACAACGGTACCACCGCCCTCGCCTGCCTCTGGTCCCATATCAATTACCCAGTCGGCTACTTTAATAATATCGGTATTATGTTCCACTACAATTAAAGAATGCCCCTGCTCTATTAAAGCATTAAAGGCTTTTAATAATTTATGAATATCATGAAAATGTAATCCAGTAGTAGGCTCATCAAATATGAATAACATTTTATTACTAGCCTTACCCTTCCCTAAAAAACTAGCTAGTTTTACTCTCTGTGCTTCTCCACCACTTAAAGTGCTACTGCTCTGACCCAATTTTACATAACCAAGTCCCACTTCTTGCAATGGACTTATAGCAAATACAATATTTTTTTCTTCGCTAAAAAATTCAATCGCCTCGTCTACACTCATCTCTAAAACTTCGTAAATACTTTTTCCTTTGTATTGAACTTCTAATACTGTTTCTTTAAATCTCTTTCCTCCACAATCCTCACAGGTTAAATGCACGTCTGCTAAAAATTGCATCTCTACTAATTGTTCTCCTTCGCCTTTACAAGTATCGCATCTGCCACCATCTACATTGAAAGAAAAATGCTTAGGCAAGAAGCCTCTAATTTTTGAAAGCGCCTGCTTGGAATATAAATCTCTAATAGCATCGTATGCTTTAATATAAGTTACCGGATTAGACCTTGATGATTTTCCAATAGGGTTCTGATCCACCATTTCTATTTGATCTATTAAATGCAAATCGCCACTAATGGCATTGTACCCTCCCACTATTTCAGTAGGTAATTGTTTTGCTTTTAATAAAGCATTGTACAATACTTGTTTCACCAAGGTGGTTTTACCACTTCCACTCACCCCACTTACTACACATAAGCTATGCAGTGGAAAATTTACATCAATGGTTTTTAAATTATGTAAATAAGCCCCTTCTAATTTTATAAAGTGTTTAGAAATTCTTGTTTTAGCAGGAATAGGTATACTTAAAGCACCACTCAAATATTTTCCGGTTAAACTATTTTTATCTTTGATAAGTGCCGCCGCATTGCCTACTGCTACTACTTCTCCGCCCTGATGCGCCGCTAAAGGCCCCATGTCTATGATATGATCGGCGTGACGCATAATTTGTTCGTCGTGCTCTACCACCACTACCGTATTGCCTAAGTCTCTTAAGTTTTGTAATACTTTAATAAGCCTTTCAGTATCTCTTGAATGAAGTCCAATACTTGGCTCATCTAGAATATATAAAGAGTTGGTTAAGTTAGACCCCAAACATCTGGTGAGTTGTATTCTTTGACTTTCTCCACCACTTAAACTATTTGCAAGTCTTGACAAGGTTAAATAGCCCAAGCCAACATCCATTAATGTTTGAATGCGTTGTTCTAATTCAATTAATAAACGCTTGGCTACTTGTTTATCATGCTCCGATAATTTTAATTGCATAAACCAAACTTGTAAATCTTTTACAGGCATAGCGCATAATTCTCCAATATGTTTGCCTGCAATTTTTACATACAAAGCTTCCTTGCGCACACGATAACCTTCACAATCGGGGCAATTGGTTCTTCCACGATACCTACTTAGCATTACCCTAAACTGTACTTTATATAAATGCGCTTTTACATCTTCAAAAAAAGCATCTATGCCTAATGCCTTGCCCACACCCTTCCATAGTTGTGTGGTTTGCGTTTTAGTTAATTTATTAATAGGTTGATGAATAGGAAAACCTGCCTTGCCCGCCTCTTTTACAAACTGATCCTTCCACCAAACCAATTTCTCTCCCTTCCAAGGCGCTACACCTCCATCATAAACCGATAAATTGGTATTAGGTATAACTAAGTTTTCATCAATACCCAATACTTGACTATACCCTTCACAAGTAGGACAAGCACCATAGGGATTATTAAAAGAAAATAAATTAGGACTAGGTTCATCAAAATCCATTCCATCTAAAGTAAACTTATTATTAAAAGTTTTTAAAATAGTTTCATTTTGCTCTACCCATAAAATGCCCTCTCCTTCATAAAAGGCAGTGCCTATAGAATCGCTAATGCGGTGTATATCGTCTTCATCAAATGCTTTTACCACCACACGGTCTATTAAAACATAAACATCATGTGCCTTAATGGTCTTAGTTATTTCAGCCTTAGTCATGGCAAGTGCATCTTCAATTCTTAGAATACTTGAAGCAGCTGTTGCATTAGATGTAACACCTGCCCTTAAATAAATTCTAGCAAACCCTTTTTGTAATAATATATTCAGTTCTTCTTGTATGTCTCTTTTGGCTTGTTGTTTGAAAGGAACAATTAAAACCATCTTGTCTCCCGTCTTCCCTTTTTGTATAAATTCCAAAACATCCTGTACATCCTGCTTTTTTACTTCCAAACCACTAATAGGAGAATAGGTTTTTCCCACCCTTGCATAAAATACCCTTAGGTAATCATAAATTTCGGTCATACTTCCCACTGTACTTCTTGGAGTGCGGGTCACCACCTTCTGCTCAATGGCAATGGCTGGGCATAGCCCCTTGATATAATCTACATCGGGCTTACCCATTCGAGACATAAACTGCCTTGCATAGGACGACAAACTCTCTGCATAACGCCTTTGACCCTCGGCAAATAAGGTATCAATGGTAAGAGATGACTTTCCACTTCCAGAAACCCCAGTAACCACAATAAACTGGTTGCGTGGGAACTCAACAGATACATTTTTCAAATTATGTACCCTGGCACCCACTATTTGAATGTCATTATTTTCCGTCTTTGCTTTTTGTGCTTTTTTAGTGCCTGCCATATAGCAAAATAACAGATTCTAGCCCATTTAGTTGTAGAAATTTGTACCCTCTTTTATACTTTAAAATGTGGATAGCTTTGAAATGATTTTCTTGTTTTCCACAAACGCAATTTCAGTCGTTATAGCTAGTAATTTGGTCCTACTAACCCATCGAAACCTACCCTAAAAACAATGAACAAAGAAATTCAACTCTCAGACAACGAACTCATTCAATCTTTTCAAGACGGCAATTCTCGTGCTTTTGATGCCTTATTAGAGCGTCACCAAAACAGAATTTACAATGCCATTTTATTCATGGTAAAAGACAGCTACTTAGCCGAAGATTTAATTCAAGAAATTTTAATAAAAATTATTGATAACCTTCAACAAAAAAAGTATTCAGAAGAAGGTAAATTTTTACCTTGGGCATTACGCATCTCTCACAATTTTGTTGTGGACCATTTTAGAAAAGTAAAACGTACTCCCACTATTAAAACAAGTGACGACCAAGATTTATTTGAAATTATCAAACACGCCGACCATCCCGCCGACTATAAAATGACGCGCAGTCAAACACATAAAAATATTCAAGAATTAGTTGACTTACTTCCTGAAGAACAAAGAGAAATTATAGTGCTAAGACATTATGCCAATTTAAGTTTTAAAGAAATTGCACAAATGACTAATTGCAGTATTAACACTGCACTTGGAAGAATGCGTTATGGCTTAATAAACTTAAGAAAGATGATGGCTGAGCGCGGCATGAGCTTGTAGATTTATGTTCGTCTTTTATAAAATATAAAGACTCCATAAATCCTCTAATGATTTTAAAAAAGCTCCAATAGGAGCTTTTTTAGATTTACTTATTCTTACTGGCGCTACATTGTAGCCAATTCAAATACTCTTTTACATTGGGCGTGTAGCCTACCGGATTGGATAATAATTTTTGATTGGGACTCATGACTACGTAGAGTGGCTGTGAAGACTGTTTAAAGTTTTCAGCTTGAAAAGTGGCCCATAAATCGCCCACACTTGTGATTTCTTTTTTAGCACCAGCAGCAGTGGTATACGTAAAACGCTTTTCTACAGGAAGTAATGCCTTATCATCTACATATAAAGAAACAAGAATAAAATTATTTTGTATAAAGCTCATTACTTCAGGATCGGTCCAAACATTCTCTTCCATCTTACGACAGTTCACACAGGCCCAACCAGTAAAGTCAATGAGTATAGGTTTGTTTTGCTGTTTCGATAGTTGAACGGCGCTTTCATAATCATTCACCACATTCGCATGCAGTCCAGCCTGTTCAGCTGTATTGGTAAATAAACTATAATGCGTAGGAGGTGGAAAGCCACTTAAGAATTTTAATAAATAAGTATTCTTAGGCGCCATACCCACTATTAATACAAGACCAAACACTATGGCCAAGTCGCCAAATATTTTTCTACCTCTTGAGATTTTTGCTCCTTTAACATCATGAGGTAATAATAAAACTCCTCTTAAATAAAGTGCTAATGCAATACTTATAATAGCCCAAATGCCTAAGAACACTTCTCTTTTGAGTAGTCCCCAATGTTGTACTAAGTCGGCATTAGATAAAAATTTAAAGGCCAAGGCTAATTCTAAAAAGGCCAGTACTTTTTTCACTGTATCTAACCACCCACCCGATTTAGGTAAACTTTGAAGCCATTGAGGGAAGATGGCAAATAAAGTAAAAGGCAGGGCTAAGGCTAAACCAAAACCGGCCATGCCATAGGTTAATGCCCAAGCACCTCCTTGTAAAGAGCCTACCAATAAGGTTCCTAGAATAGGTCCTGTACATGAAAAAGAAACAATGGCTAAAGTAATAGCCATAAAAAATATACCTGCTATACTACCAAGTCCACTTTTGGAATCGGCCTTATTGGCTATACCACTAGGTAAACTAATTTCAAAAAATCCAAAAAAGGAAATACTGAAAAAGATAAATATGATAAAGAAAATAATATTTAACCAAGGGTTGGTTGAAATACTATTAAAAATTTCTGGTTGTACATTGCCTAAAACATGAAAGGGTAAACTTGCTAAAACATAAATTAAAAATATACTTAGGCCATATAGTAAACCGTTTTTAATACCCTGCTTTCTTGTTTTAGAACGCTTGGTAAAAAATGAAACCGTAACGGGTATCATTGGAAATACACATGGGGTAATTAAAGCAATTAAACCGCCTAAAAAACCAAGTAATAGTAATTCCCAAGGACTTGAACTAGTATTGGTTCTAGCCGCCTCAGCACCACAGGCATTTGCAGGAGCTTGAGTAGCCGATGAAGGTAAAAGAATTTGAAAACCTGCCACTTTTTTTCCATTGGCAAGTGCCACTGAAAAAGGAATTTCTAAACTCAAAAAAGAATCGGCCTTGGCCACATTTAAGACCATTAATAGTTGAAGGCTATCGGGCTGAAAACCTTTAATGATTATATTTTGGGCAATATCAAATGGCTTATTAAATATAAAGGCCTTAGTAAATAAAATATCTTTTTCATGGATAGGCTTGATAGAAAAAACTGCTTTGTCTTGAAATTTGGCAGTTTCAATTTTCGAACTTATTTCAGGTGCATTTAATCCATCTGGATTAGCGCCATATACATGCCATCCTTCTTTTATTTGAATATTTGCCTTAACAGAATAGCTACTATCATTTAGCAAAACAGTCTTTGCAGTAATAGTAATGGGAGCTTGTGCTTGCAATTGAAGCCCAGTAAGTGCACTCATTAAAAATACAAAGCAGACAAGTATTTTATTCAAAATAGAATTATTAAAATTGGATTAATTCAAGGCCACTTCAAAAGGAACCTTTGCTGGAGGCAAACAACGATCATCATTACAAATACTATATTCAACCAAACCCACTAAATTAGTTTTACTTACTACTTTTAAATTCACAGTTTGTACAAATTCGACCTTGTCACTAAAAAAGCTAAGCTCTGTTTTGAAATTTTTATCATACATTTTTTGCAATTTCCCATTCTCCTTAGTTTTACCTGCTAATTGTATTAAAGGGTTTTTACTAAAAGTAAAATGAGTAGGAATAGGACCGCCACTTACAAACTGAGAATAAATATGCCAAGGTGCATCTATTATAGCAGTAGCAACTATATCATATTGCTTGTCCGATTTTTTAACAGCTGTAAAACTCCATTTTACTGGATTAGGTTTTTGTGCATTTACATTGAATGCAAATACTAGCGCACAAAACAAGATTATTATTTTTTTCATATTCATTCTTCTACATTGTTAAAAAGCTTAGTCGCAAAAAAATTGCTTCTAATTCTTCAATCCTAGTATTTCAAATACTTTTTTACCATCTATATTACTTAGTGCACTAGAGGTAGCACGCTCCGGATGCGGCATCATACCAAATACATTACGCTTATCATTGCATATCCCTGCAATATCCATAGTAGACCCATTAGGATTTGCTGTACCACCTAATTCTCCTTTTTCATCGCAGTAACGAAATAATATTTGATTGTTTTTTTCTAAATGCGTTAAAGTAGCTTCGTCTGCATAATACCTTCCTTCGCCATGCGCAATAGGAATTTGCAAAGCTTCACTTGTATCTGTTTTAATAAATACATTTTTACATATAAACTGTTGGTTCGCATTTTGTAATAAAGCACCAGGTAATAAACCGCTCTCGCATAAAATTTGAAAGCCATTACAAACCCCTAATACCTTACCTCCTTTATTTGCAAACTCAATCACCGATTTCATCATAGGACTAAATTTAGCAATGGCTCCACAACGCAAATAGTCTCCATAAGAAAAACCTCCTGGAAGCACGATACAATCGTCTGTGGTGAAATGAGAAAGATCGCTGTCCTTATGCCATAACATTTCAACTGGATAGCCTAAATCTTTTTCTAATGCATCTTGCATATCTCTATCACAATTTGATCCCGGGAATACTAATACGCCAAACTTCATAGCTAAATTTTTTAATGCTTAAAACTAAGTGCCAAAGGTACCAAAAACCCTTAAAAAGACGAGGTTAAATTCTTCACTTAGCCAAGGTGGTTATACACAATAACCGCAGCCCCCGCCCAAAATAAGAGATTGGGTATGAGCAGCCTTTTGGGTGTAGCAAAGCCAAAACTGATAAAACTGGCCAAGGGCGCTATGACAATAGCGGAGGCATATAAGGCCTGTACCGAAAAAAGGATGGGTTGAAATAAAGTTAGTATTAGAAGTAGAAAAAATACACCCCAGTATTTTCTTACCTGAATGATAAAGCGAGCCTGCTGTTGATTCCAATAAAAAAAGCCGGCAATTAATTGAATTCCCATAACCACTAAAGCCAAAATAACATTGAAGCTTGGTTGCACTAATGGGTTTTTCCAGTCTAATTTGGGTAAATATTGTCTAAAATCGGATATATCGCCCATTAAGAATACATAGGTAAAAATAAAGTAAAAGGGAAGTACAATGCCCATTATTAAAACTAGCCATTCTGCTAATTTAAAGGGTCTTATAATGACTAAGGCAAATAAAACAACAGGTATTAATATCGCAATAGGTTCATATAATATTATAGATATACCTACAATTAAACCAATATTAAATTCTAAGGTTTTGGGTTGATTTTGATCGTATAAGCGAAGCAATTTCACTAGTATCCAAATAACTAATGTATTCGCAATTAAACCTGCGCTTATAACATCCCAATAAGGGAACATGGCTGTTAAAATAATATAAGTGAAGGCAGGTATATAACTAATTTGCTGAAACATTTTAAAATTACTAAGCAAAATATTTAATCGAATAGCCTGACTTAATAAAATAGTATGAAATAATACTATTAATACTAATGGGGATAATGGTTGAATGTAGTGAAGCAAAAAATAAGACAATAAACCATCCGATTCATTGGCAATGACTAAAGGCGGATGCGTCCATACATGAAAATGTAGGGCTACACTTAATAACAATAAAAAAATTAAGTTAAGATCGGATTTGTCTTTGAATAAAAAAACCACCAGCTATTAATTAATTTGAATTTTAGCAAAGCCAATTTTGCTTTTATACTGATAAGGCAAAATGGCTTCATGCGCACCCACTTGCTTCAAGCTTTTTGGCATCCACTCGTAATTTTTTTCATTCAAAATAATAGAATTCCCTTTTACCAATTGACCCTCTTTAGAAAGTGTATTCACTATTAATTGATGTACTCCTTTTTGTTTTTGATGATAAACAAAACTCATACCCGACTCGTTTTCTATAGTACCGTAACCTATAAACTGATCCACATTTTGATCGGTTTGTTTTTTATCAATTGTTTTGACCCATTGTAAATTCCCTTTTATGTCGAATGATAATAAAGCAATATTATTAGCATTATAAGTCACACTAGGATAACCGAAAGAAGCATAAGGGTTCATCCATCTATTCCACATAAAGGCGCTTGGACCCCAACCAAATCTAGCCCAAGGATAAAAGCCAAATGGTCTGTACCAATAATTAAACATGAAGGGATTGTAAAAGGGGCCGCCGTAAAAATAATCCCATCTTGAAAACATAGTTCTATTAGAATAAGATTCTGCAGCTTCACTTATGACAACAAAACTACCATCGGCCTGTGTACTTACTTTATCTAAGTAAAACATATCAAAAGCACTTTTCAAATTTCTTTTGTTGGTTACTAAGCCTCTTACCGCATCGGTAAACCTATTAGAATTAGTAAGTATTTCTTTTTTTGCATTAATATCCCAACCATAAGAGTACAAGCCATCTATATTTCCTTTTTTGGTAGTCGCATAAAAAGAATTCAAAATAACTCGACCTGCTTTGTTGTCAATTTTAACTCTTATATCATCTAATAATAAACTATTATTTAAAATGGGAGACTCTACTACTTCAGCACCACTTGCCGATAAATATAGTAAGCTTACTGCTGGCGCCATACCCGTTTGTGTTACATTTCTTAAGCAAAATAAATTTCCATTATTATCTATTGCGAAGTCGGATAAATTAGATTTTTTATTAGTTGAATTAATGCTTATTTCAGTTTCATTACTATTTTCAATATTTTTATTTAAAGTAATGGCTCTTACTTTAATAGAATTCGCATTCGTTGTGTTTACGCTAAAAATAACTAGCTTTTGATGATCCTCACTTTCTAATAAGTTAAAAACTTTCGTTCCCGAACCTGGTCTTATTTTTCCTGTAGTATCCACAATTCTCGGACTACCCACTAGTAAGCCATCTGCATTTAATTCAGCCACCGCAGCATATACTGTTGCCTTTACTTGAAATTGATAAAATACATATACATTAGTTTCGTTCGTTATAAATTCAATCCCATTTAAATTTGTAGTTTTAATAAAAGATAAATCGTTTTGCTTCACTAATTGCATTCTATCATTATACTGTGCAATAGTGGCAATACCTCCCACGTTTTTATAAATCCAATAACGAGCTCCCACTTTTCCTAAAACCTCATACTGCATATCTTCCTTATCGGATTTTTCAATACCCGCTACTTCATAAGATTGTGCAAATAAAAATTGCAAACCTAATAACAAGGACACCGAAATGGTTAAAAAAGACTTTTTCATAGTTTTGAATTTTATAATACAAATTTAATGCAATAATTAGATTGCAAAATTGCTTAAAGCTAATATTAACGCTTGTTTAGTAAAAAGGTTAAAAAAATCTAAAAATTAGGCTTCCGTCAAACTTACTTCCTGAGCCAACACGGCTAAACTATATACCTGCCCCTGTTTTATGGCAAAATTTGGAAGGCTATGGCTAATGGGGAAATCGAAACAAATAGGGAAAGTATAGCCTAAAGTATGCTCTTTAATAATTTCATAAGCACTGGCTCCAAAATCGGTAGAAGCGTCTTTCAAATCGGTAAATCCTCCAATGATTAACCCTGCTAAATGTTCAAAAACACCTGCATTTTTACATTGTATCATTAAACGGTCAATATTGTAATGATACTCCCCCACATCTTCCAAAAACAATATTTTCCCATTGGTATCAATAGCATTTTTGGAACCTATTAAATGTGCGAGCATACATAAATTTCCGCCCACCAGTTCTGCTTTTGTACTTCCTAAAACATTCATGGAATGCGCAGATATTGTATAAGTAGTTTTCTCCCCTTCTAATACTTGTTTTAAGGATTGTATATAAGGCTCCCCCGCTTCCCCCTTCGCAAAGGCCGCCGCCATAGGGCCATGAATGCTCATACAATTTTGCTGTAAAATGGCTGCATGCAAAACAGTAATATCACTAAATCCAACCACCCATTTTGGCTGCTTATTAAAAGCCTTGAATTCTATGGTATTTATGATCCTACTTGCCCCATAACCACCCCTAGCACAGAGTATGGCCTTTACAGAAGCGTCATCAAGCATGGTTTGTAAATCATGGGCTCTTTGTTCATCCGTACCCGAAAAACTATCCTTTTTTGCTCCAACGGTAGTTCCCAATTTTACCTTATAGCCCCATTTTCCAAGGGTTTGAATGCAAATTTGCACTTTTTCTAAGGGGATATAACCCGATGGGCATACGATGCCAATGGTGTCGCCTGGCTGAAGATGAGACGGTTGAATCATACCACAATATTAAGTACTTTTGCTGCAATGAACACGCCAAAAAGATATTTGATTACAGCAGCCCTTCCTTATGCAAATGGACTGAAGCATATTGGCCACTTGGCAGGCGCTTATTTGCCAGCTGATATTTATGTCCGCTACCTAAAAGCGCAGAAAAGAGATGTGGTATTTGTTTGCGGAAGCGATGAGCACGGAACGGCTATTCCTATTCAAGCAACGAAGGAAGGTACCACGGCTCAAGCCATCATTGATAAATACCATCCTATTATTGAGCAAAATTTCAAGGACTTAGGTATTGAGTTTGATATTTACCACCGCACTAGTGACCCTTTGCACCATGAAACAGCAAGCGCTTTTTTTAAAGACCTAGAAGCTAAGGGCGATTTAGAAACTAAGACCACCGAACAATATTTTGATGAGGCCACACAAACATTTTTAGCGGACCGTTATATAAAAGGAACTTGTCCGAATTGTAGTCACCCTGAAGCCTATGGTGACCAATGTGAAAAATGTGGCAAGAGCTTAAGTCCTGAAGAATTAATAAATCCTGTAAGTACTTTAAGTGGACAAGCCCCTATTAAAAAAGAAACTACGCATTGGTATTTACCTTTAAATAAGCATGAAGATTTTTTACGTCAGTGGATTTTAAACGATCATGCAAAAGATTGGAGAGCTGCCGTAGTAGGGCAATGTAAAAGTTGGATTGAAGGTGGCTTGCAACCAAGAGCGGTGACCCGCGATTTAGACTGGGGTGTGAAAGTACCACTAGCCTCTGGCGCTGGAAAAGTTTTATATGTTTGGTTTGATGCCCCTATTGGATATATAAGTGCCACTAAACAATGGGCAGTTAATAATGGAAAAGACTGGACCCCTTATTGGAATGATAAAGAAACCAAACTGGTTCACTTTATTGGTAAAGATAATATTGTTTTCCATTGTATTATTTTTCCTATCATGTTGAAATTGCATGGCAATATTTTACCAGAAAATGTACCTGCGAATGAATTCATGAATTTAGAAGGAGATAAAATGAGTACTTCTAAAGGATGGAGCATTGAGATGGATGATTTTATAAACAAGTGGGTTAAAAAAGACAATGGAGGTAATGGCCTTGCCGATAGTCTTCGTTTTTATTTAACTGCTATTGCGCCAGAGTCAAAGGATAGTGAGTTTACATGGAAAGGATTTCAAGAATCGGTGAATGGAGAGCTGGTAAGCATCTTCGCTAATTTTGTCAATAGAACCTGGGTACTAATGCATAAATTATGCAAAGGAAAAGTACCTCCTATTCATACAGAATTTCTGGATGATGAAGACCAGGCTATATTATTAAGTGTAAAAGAAAGTAAAGAGAAAATTACTGAATTACTAGAGCAGTATAAATTTAGAGAAGCACAGTTTGAAGTCATTAATTTAGCGCGCTTAGGAAATCAATACATGCAAAAGAAAGAGCCATGGATACTTGCAAAAAATATTGATACCGACCCAACCGCTCAAGCCAAGATTGACAACACGATGCATGCTTGTTTGCAACTATGCGCCAACCTTGCTATTTTAATTAATCCCTTCTTACCATTCACGGCGAAGAAAATGTGCACGATGATGAAAGTGGTGGATAGAATGCTTGAATGGCAAAATGCAGGTGGCTTTAACTTATTAAAAGTGGGTTATAGCTTACGTCCTCCAGAATTATTATTTAGAAAAATTGAAGACGAAGAAATAGAAGCAGAATTAACACAATTAAAAAGCAATCTGAACGCTAAAAAAATAACTATGGATAATACGCCAGCAGCAGGCCCAACAGAGGTAAAAGACAAGGGCTTGAAACCTGAAATTGTTTTTGACGATTTTGGAAAAATAGATTTACGCGTAGGCACTATTATTGATGCCAAGAAAGTAGAAAAGGCAGATAAGCTTTTACAACTAGAAGTAGACCTTGGATCGGAAAAAAGAACCATCCTGTCTGGTATTGCCATGCATTTTGAACCAGCTGCCATAATTGGAAAGCAAGTAGTGGTGGTGGCTAATTTAGCACCAAGAAAAATGCGCGGTGTTGAAAGTAAGGGTATGATATTAATGGCAGAAGATGCCAATGGTAAACTATACTTTGTACAACCTTCTGAAGCCATTGCTCCTGGAAGTACTATTTCATAAATTTACTTTTGATAAATATAAATTAGAAAAGTATACTATTCCAATTTATTTTAAACAGAACTATAAGCATAAAAAATGCCCTTCGAATTTCGAGGGGCATTTTTTATAAGTCATTAGATAAAGATTTTCGAACCCTTATATTTTACAAAGGGTGAGAAAATTATATACACTCCTTCAATTCCTTCTCAGTATAAGCTAGGCCATATTGCTTTAATACATCATCTGGTACACCTGCCCACATATTGGGCACATTACCCATATAGCCTAAGTCTTTCACCCCAATTTCTGCAGTGTAAAAACCAGTGGTTACTAAGTCTCTTATTTTATTAAAGAAGCTTACACCTTGTGCTAATTCTGGGGCTGCTTTTTGAGGATAAGCAATCTCATCTACAATGCCTATTTGCTCTTTACTAGAACATTCTGTAAAGGCCTTTGCATGTTTTTTATAGCTATGTAAGTCCAGCCATTTTAAACCTCCGCGCATAGGCACTTGATGGTCGGGCATATCTTTTACAATAAACTCGATAAACTCAGGCACTTTAGCATCGGTAGCAGAACCACTGACTGCATCTTTTGGAATAATAATATCAGATAGTATGGTAATAGTAGCCATTTCATGTTCTGTGAAAAAATTAGGCTCTGCTTTTACTTTAACTAAATAATCTTTTTCTTCCTGCATACGATCGTCCATATTCACTTCAGCTACTGTGGTGGCTGAATTTTTACAAGCTTCTACTAGAACAGCTGTTGAAACTGTTCCTAATATCATCGCTTTGATGGATTTTCTTCTGTCCATAATATTTTATTTTTAGAAAATTAAAATTTAAATAAGTGTATTGATTACAGGTTTTGTTTTTGTAATTGATCCAATACATATTCTGAAGTACGCATAGACAATGCTAAAATAGTCCATGTAATATTTTTATCTGCTTGCGAAGTGAATACAGATCCATCTACGCAGAATAAATTCTTACAATCGAATGCTTGTCCAAATGCATTTAATGGAGCCGTTTTTTTATCGGCACCCATACGCACTGTTCCTGCTTCGTGAATAATATTTCCTGGATTAGATAAACCATATTTATTACTTGCATCATCTTGATCACCCCAAGTAATTACGGCACCCATTTCATGCATGATTTCTTTAAAGGTTTCTTTCATATGCTTTGCTTGCTGCACTTCATACTCAGAATTCTTACAATCAAATTTCAACACAGGAATACCATATTTATCTACTACATCGGGATCAATACTACATTTATTGTCAAAGCGAGGTACTGCTTCACCACGTCCACCCATTCCTACATTGGCGCCATAAAAGAAACGAACATCTTCTTTTAATGATTCACCATAACCACCTGCTTCCTTGGTTCTACCATTCACTTGGAACTTACCATTCATTCCCTGCATACCCATTCCAAAGCCATAACCAGGTTGGCTCATGCCACCCCAATATTCAATATGATAACCACGAGGGAAATTTAATTTTTTGTTATCTAACCACCATGGAGTATAAACGTGCATACCACCCACACCATCTTCATTGTAACGCTTACGGCCAAATAAAGAAGGAATTACACCACCCATTGCAGCACCAGTAGAATCGTGTAAATAATGTCCTACTACGCCAGAACTGTTGGCTAAACCATTGGGATGTTTGGTAGATTTTGAATTGAGTAACAAACGAGCTGTCTCGCAAGTACTTGCTCCAAGGATAACCACTTTTGCATTAATTTGATATTCTTGGTTGTCAAATTTATTGACATAAGAAACACCTGTTGCTTTTCCTTCATTGTCGGTCATTACCTCACGCGCCATGGCACCAGTGATTAAATCCACGTTGCCAGTTAAAATAGCAGGTCTTACTAAAACAGATGAAGAAGAAAAGTCGCCGTAAACCTTACAAGAACGATTACATTGACCACAATAAAAACAAGCACCACGTTCATCATTTATTTTTTTAGTTAAAATAGATAAACGAGAAGGGATTACAGGAATATTAATGCCAGTAGCTGCTTTTTTAAACATTAACTCATGTAAACGAGGTTTTGGAGGAGGTAAGAAAATTCCATCAGGATCGTTCTCACGACCTTCATTGGTTCCGTAAACACCAATTAATTTATCAATCTTATCATAGTAAGGTTTAATGTCCTCGTAGCCTATTGGCCAGTCGTCACCTAAGCCATCAATACTTTTTCTTTTGAAATCGCGTGGTCCAAAACGAAGGGAGATACGACCCCAATGGTTTGTACGACCACCTACCATTCTTGCTCTCCACCACTCGAATTTATCACTACCTGGAGTTTGCGTATAAGGTTCTCCATCAATTTCCCAGCCCCAGAAAGAAGCATCGAAATCGCCGAAGGGTCTCATTTTAGTACTTGCTCCACGACGAGGAGAATCCCAAGGATTTTTTAATTGTGCTGAATTTTTTGCAGGATCAAATTCTGGACCTGCTTCTAATAAACAAACTTTTAATCCCGCTTTGGATAATACATAGGCAGCCATTCCTCCTCCGGCACCAGAACCCACAATCACTGCATCGTATTTTTTAGGAGATATTTTTACTTCAAAACTAGACATAAGGCAATCGTTTTTGCTATTGTAATTAAAGAATGAATTTAAAGAAAAAATTGAATGAAATGCAAAAAAGACCCCCTCATTTTATAAGCGGGATTTTAAAATAAAAAAGGGCCCCGTTTTGTGGGGCCCTTTTGAAAAAAATCATAAGAAAGGTTTTACGAACAGCCCATGCTTGTACCGCAGTTTAAACATTTATAACATGTACCACTTCTTATTGTAATATGTCCACAAGTGCTACAAGCAGGCGCATCGCTTTGCATGCTCTTTGCTGCTGCTGTTACATTGTCCATTGAACCATTGGCTTCTACTGCTACAGCTGCTTTTGCTACTGGAGCGGCCACTGGTGCTGTAACGCGTATGCTACTTAGTTCAGGCTTTCCTACTAAAGTAATATCTCCTTCTTCGCCTAAGTTTTCTACTGTAGGCTTATCTAATACATGAACTAAATCGGTTCTTCCTAAATATTCATAAGCTAAAGAGCGGAATATAAAGTCAACGATAGAAGTAGTGGTTTTGATATTTGGATGATCCACCATTCCAGAAGGCTCGAACTTAGTAAATACAAACTTCTCTACGAACTCTTCTAAAGGCACGCCATATTGTAAGCCAACAGAAATAGAGATAGCGAAGCAGTTCATTAAACTACGCAGTGTAGAACCTTCTTTTGCTAAGTCAATAAATATTTCACCTAAAGTGTTATCGTTGTATTCACCAGTTCTTAAGAATAAAACCTGACCGCCAATTCTTGCTTTCTGTGTAAAGCCACGACGCTTAGCTGGTAAAGATTTACGCTCTACAATGCGAGACAATTGACGCTTGAATTTAGTGTCGGTAGAAGCAGCCATTCTTTTTTGAACTTCTTCTAATAACTCATCAACATTCAATTTACTTAAGTCTACTAATTGAGAACCGCCTTCTATACTTACTTCCTCTTCAGCTGTAGCATCGGTTTTTTTCTTCTTATCAGACTTTGTACTTAAAGGTTGACTTAATTTAGAACCATCACGGTAGATAGCATTTGCTTTTAAACCTAATGTCCAGCTCAATAAATAAGAATCGGCAATTTCTTCAACAGTAGCTTCGTTAGGAAGGTTAATTGTTTTTGAAATCGCACCAGATAAGAATGGTTGACAAGCTGCCATCATTCTAATATGTCCATGTGCATGAATATATCTTTCTCCTTTTTTACCATTTTTATTCGCACAATCAAAAATTGACAAATGCTCGTCTTTCAATGCTGGTGCACCTTCTACAGTCATGGTACCGCAAACATAATCGTTGGCAGCATCTATTTGATCTTCAGTAAATCCTAATGCTTCTAATAAGTTAAAGCTCCAGTCTGCGAATACTTCTTCTTTGAAACCTAATCTAGTTAAACAAGCATCACCTAAAGTGAAACGGTTGAAAATAAATCCAATTTCAAATGCAGATTTAGCAGCACCATTTAATTTTGCAATTTCTTCTGGTAAAAATCCTTTCGCCAATAAAGATTCATTATTAATATAAGGCGCTCCTGCAAAACTTGCATGTCCTACAGCGAAGTTTACAATCGCATCATTTTCTGCTTGAGAATAACCCAAGTTCTTTAATGCTTGTGGTACCGATTGGTTGATAATTTTAAAGTATCCACCGCCTGATAATTTTTTAAATTTCACTAAAGCAAAATCTGGTTCAACCCCTGTAGTATCGCAATCCATTACTAAACCAATAGTTCCTGTTGGAGCAATTACAGTTGTTTGCGCATTTCTATAACCATATTTTTCTCCTAATTGAACTGCATCATCCCAAGCCTTTGTAGCAGCTTTCAATAAATAATCAGGAGTATATTGAGCTTTAATTCCTTGTGGTTTAATTTCAATACCTACATAAGCAGTTTCTGCATCATAAGCAGCTGCGCGGTGATTACGCATTACACGTAACATGTCTTCTTTGTTTTCTTCGTATCTGTCAAAGGCACCTAAGAAGGAAGCCATCTCAGCAGAAGTCTTATAGGCAACACCCGTCATAATTGCAGTGATTGAACCTGCAATACCACGTGCTTCTTCGCTATCATAAGCAATACCACTTACCATTAACATTGAACCAAGGTTAGCAAAACCTAAACCAGTAGTTCTGTAGTCGTAAGATAATTGTGCTACTTCTTTAGAAGGGAACTGCGCCATTAATATAGATACTTCTAATACAGTCTGCCATAATCTTGTAGTGTATTCAAAACCAGTTACATCAAAACTATTATCAGACTCATTGAAGAATTTACGCAAGTTAATAGAAGCAAGGTTACAAGCCGTGTTGTCCAAGAACATATATTCTGAACAAGGGTTAGATGCATTGATACGACCACCCTTTGGACAAGTATGCCACTCGTTAATAGTAGTGTCATATTGTGTTCCAGGATCGGCACAACGCCAAGCAGCGTTTGCAATTTGATCCCAAACTTCACGCGCAGGGATAGATTGCATCACACGACCATCTGTTCTTGCCTTTAATTCCCAGTTGCCATTTTCAGACAATGCTTTAAAGAAGCTATTGGGAATACGTACCGAGTTATTTGAGTTTTGGCCAGACACTGTTGCGTAAGCTTCTCCTTCATAACTATTATCATAACCAGCTGCAATTAAAGCAGCTACTTTATCTTCTTCTTTTACTTTCCAGTTAATAAAATCCATTATTTCTGGATGATCTAAATCTAAACAAACCATTTTAGCAGCACGACGTGTAGTACCACCACTTTTAATCGCACCTGCAGCACGGTCACCAATTTTTAAGAAACTCATTAAACCACTTGACGAACCACCACCACTTAATTTTTCGTTGGCTCCTCTAATTTGAGAGAAGTTAGTTCCTACTCCAGAACCATATTTAAAAATTCTTGCTTCTCTTGTCCATAAATCCATGATACCACCTTCGTTCACTAAATCATCACTTACACTTAAGATAAAACAAGCATGTGGTTGAGGGCGCTCGTAAGCACTGGTTGATCTTTTTAATTTTTTATCGGTAGGGTCTACATAGTAGTGACCTTGTGCACCACCAGTAATACCATAACTCTCATGCAATCCTGTATTGAACCATTGTGGTGAGTTAGGCACACAAGCCTGATTTAATATACTATATACTAATTCCTCATAGAAAACTTGCGCATCTTTCTCAGTTGCGAAATAACCATAACGCTCACCCCACACTCTCCAACAATTGGCCATACGATGTGCCACTTGCTTCACTGTTGTTTCACGACCTAATGAACCATCTGGTTGTGGAACACCTGCTTTTCTAAAATATTTTTGTGCAAGAATATCTGTTGCAATTTGACTCCAATGTTTCGGCACCTCCACATTGGTCATTTCAAATACTTTTTCTCCGTTTGGATTTTTGATAACGCTATCTCTGTAGTCGTATTCAAATTGATCGAAAGGAGAAACATTCTCTTTAGTAAATAGGCGAGAAAATTCTAAGCCTTTTTTTGTTTTTGGAGTAGCCATGGTCTTTATTCTATTTTGGATGTGAGTGGGTTATCCCATTAGGTTTTTCAAAAACCTTGATGGGTATACGAAAATATCTTTCTATAACGAGATTAAAGGCATGGAAATATCAACAGCTGTGGAAAAGATATGTGGATTAAATTAAACGGCTTATCCGGCTTGATTTTCGTGATTTATCCCCAACCTATGTTAGTTTCTGCGAAAAAAAACCTGCGCCTTTTAGGTTTTTTTAGTAATAAAGACAGATTGCTTGCAATACATATAATTAAATTGGATAATTTTGAGGATACCAATTAAAAGCTGCACCTTACGGGGGTCTAAGAAATGAAGCACATTATATATCATAAAATACAGGAAGGTAAAGCAAATGCAAAAAAAGCACTGGCCATTTTAATAGACCCAGACAAGCTTAATAATGAAAGTTTAAACCAAACAATTGAGTTAGCTATTAAATCTAAAGTGGATTATTTTTTTGTAGGAGGTAGTTTAGTAGTTACAGATACCTTAGATACTACCGTTGCGGCTATTAAAAAACAATGCAGTATTCCAGTTATACTTTTTCCTGGTTCACCCGATCAAATTACCGCTAAGGCAGATGCGCTTTTATACTTGTCTTTAATCTCTGGTCGTAATGCAGAATTATTAATTGGCCACCATGTAGTAAGTGCCCCATTTATTAGACAAAGCGGCTTAGAAATAATTTCAGTGGGATACATGTTAATTGACGGTGGTTCTCCAACTACGGTTTCTTATATATCTAATACCAACCCAATTCCTTCTAATAAGAACGATATTGCTATTTGTACAGCTATGGCTGGAGAAATGTTAGGTCTTCAATTAATTTACATGGATGCCGGTAGTGGCGCTCAAAGAGCCATTCCTACTGCCATGATCCAAGCAGTGGCAAAACATATACAAGCTCCTTTAATTATTGGTGGCGGTATTACAACGGCTGAAAAAGCCATAGAAAACTGCAAAGCGGGTGCCGATATTATTGTGATTGGAAATGCAGTTGAAAAGGACCCTAGCTTAATTAAGGCAATGGCCGAGGCTATTCATAGCTTGAATTAATCAACTACCCATATTGACTATTAGAAGCTCATCATTTCTTTGAACTTCACCGTTTGTCTGCGGCTAATTTCAATCTTTTCTCCTCCTTTTAATTCAACAAGTAAGCCTCCATTAAAATAAGGCTCTATTTTCTCAATCCAATGAAGGTTAATAATATGCTTGCGATTGGCCCTGAAAAATACATGCTCATCCAACCTTTCCTCTAAGGCATTCAACGACTTTAAAATAAGTGGTTTATTCGTAGAGAAGTATACTTTGGCATAATTGCCCACACTTTCAAACAATCTAATTTCTTCTAATTTAACGAACCAGCATTTTTCTCCGTCTTTTACAAAAACCTGATCACTTTCTGACAATGGACCACGCACATTACCCGATAAACTTGCGCGCTCTAATACAATTTCTGCTTGTAGTTTTTGAATGGCGTCTGCTAAACGCTTAGGATCGATAGGTTTTAATAAATAATCTAGTGCATTGACTTCAAATGCTTTTAAAGCAAACTCATCATAAGCCGTGGTGAAAATTACTTTAGGGGCTCTCTCCAATTCAGCTAGTAAATCAAACCCAGTTTTGCCTGGCATTTGAATATCTAAAAAAATTAAATCAGGATGCGATAAGTCTATTTTTTCTACACCTTCATTCACATTGCTCGCTTCATCAATAATTTCTATTTCAGGATGTTGCTCTAGCAATTTTTTTAACTCATTTCTAGCTAATCTTTCGTCGTCTATTATAATGGCTTTAATGGGCATGTCTCTGTAATTTTAATTTGAAATAGGTATTACTAATTTAGCAGTTACTTGATTTGGCTCGCATTGATATATTTCAAAAATGGCTTGGCCACGGTATAAAATATTAAGTCGCTCTCTAGTGCTTTGTAAACCAAATCCATCCTTCTCGGATTGTTGAAGTAGTCCTGTATTTTGTACAATCAAAACCAATTTATCGTTCTCTAATTTAGAAATAATTTTTATAGTGCAATCGCCAGGTTGCTTGCTCAGCCCATGTTTAATGGCATTCTCCACCAAAGTTTGCAGCATCATTGGAGGTATTTGATGAGACAAAGTATTTGACGCTACTTCATACACCACTTTTAATCTATCTGCAAAACGTATGTACTCTAAGGCTAAATAATCTTTCACAATGTCTAGTTCTTTGTCCAAACTGGTAATCTCCACCTTGTCTACTTGAATACTACTTCTTAAAATATTACTTAGCTCTGTAATGGCCTGTCTTGCTCTTTGAGGGTCTTCATCTACTAAGGCTCTAATACTATTTAAAGCGTTAAAAATAAAATGAGGATTAATTTGAGATTTGATTGTTTTTAATTCCAACTCTTTAATCATGGTCTCTAGTCTCACTTTCTTAATTTCTTCTGTATTGGTGAATTCAATATAATGCCATAAAACATAGACCGACATCCACACTAAAAAAATAGGTGTATCGAAAATGATACTAAATAAAAATCTTCTTGATAAAGGAATATTTCTTCCAGGTTCGTATAATTTTAAAATATCCGCTACATAACTTGTAGAGAAACTATTAAGGATAGAAAAAACAAATAATAATAAAACTAATTTCCACCATTGATTAGAAGGCATGGGCGGACGCAAAGAAAAACGGTGCATGGTCTCTCTTAACAAATGCGTTATTAAAATGCCTATGGATAAATTGATGGCTAGTCTTGGATAAAAAATAGGGTTCAACTCCTTGTCTAAAATGGAGGCAAAAAACAGAATGGTTAGGCCATAGCTAAACCAGCCTGCAATTTGACAAATCCAATATAAAGAAGAGTTCTTTTTCATCTATCCCAAATTTACCTCTTTAAACTAGTTTTCTAGCCCATTTTATTGACTAGTGGTCTATATCTAGGCTATACGGCAAGCCTAAATTCCCCTTAAACTTTTAGCGTATATTTATGTTATTGATATACATTTACACCCTAAATTGAACTAATGCATATTGAGGCAGGCCCTTTGTTGAAAATGATAGACTCTCCGGAAGATTTAAAAAATATTTCCAGAGAGAAGCTGCATCAAGTTTGTGATGAATTACGCCAGTATATCATTGATGTAGTGAGCGTTCACGGAGGCCATTTTGCGGCTAGTTTAGGCGTGGTAGAATTAAGTGTAGCCCTTCATTATGTATACAATACCCCCTATGACCAATTGGTATGGGATGTAGGTCATCAGGCCTATGGACATAAAATTTTAACAGGCCGTCGAGATGAATTTATTAGCAATAGAAAATACAATGGCTTAAGTGGCTTCCCAAAGAGATCAGAGAGCGAGTATGATACCTTTGGCGTAGGTCACTCTTCTACATCTATTTCTGCAGCCTTAGGTATGTCTATGGCAGCTAAGTATAAAAAAGAAAATAGAAAATCGGTAGCCATTATTGGCGATGGCTCTATGACAGCAGGTATGGCCTTCGAAGCCATGAACCATGCGGGTGTGGCAGATAGCGATGTACTTATTATTTTAAATGATAACTGCATGAGCATTGACCCCAATGTGGGCGCCTTAAAAGAATACTTAACAGATATTAGCACTTCTCCTACCTATAATAAGTTTAGAGATGAGCTTTGGCAGTTAATGGGTAAGTTACCCATTGGTAAAACATTTACCCGTGAAATGGCTTCAAAAGTAGAAGCTGGTTTAAAAGGAGTGGTTTCAAAAAGTAGTAATTTATTTGAAGCATTACAATTAAGATATTTCGGACCTATTGATGGACATAATATTTCTAACTTGGTTGATACCTTAAAGGATTTAAGAGAAATACCAGGTCCTAAAATTTTACATATTCTAACTGTGAAAGGTAAGGGCTATGCACTTGCTGAAAAAGATCAAACTAAATGGCATGCGCCAGGTTTATTTGATAAATTAACGGGTGAGATTATTAAGAAAAAAATTGAAACACCTCAGCCTCCTAAATACCAAGATGTATTTGGACATACTATTGTGGAGTTAGCCAAAGAGAATAAATCTATCATGGGTATTACCCCTGCTATGCCAAGTGGTTCTTCTTTAAAATTCATGATGGATGCTATGCCAGACAGGGCTTTTGACGTAGGCATTTGCGAACAACATGCAGTTACCTTAAGTGCTGGTTTAGCCACACAAGGCATTAAAGCATTTTGCAATATATATTCTTCTTTTATGCAAAGAGCCTATGATCAAGTTATACATGATGTAGCCTTACAAAATTTACCGGTTGTGTTTTGTTTAGACAGAGCAGGACTAGTAGGAGAAGACGGACCTACCCACCATGGATGTTATGATATTGCTTTTTTCAGATGTATTCCCAATATGATTATTGCAGCTCCAATGAATGAAATTGAACTACGTAATCTAATGTATACTTCACAACTTCCTTCCATTCAATCTCCCTTTGTCATTCGTTATCCAAGAGGAGAAGGTGTTACAGTTGATTGGCAAAAACCATTTGAAGAAATTACCATTGGTAAAGGAAGAAAATTAAAAGATGGAAAAGAGATTGCAATTTTATCTTTAGGGCACCCTGGAAATTTTGCACAGACAGCTATAAGAAATTTAAGAACCGAAGGTATTGATCCTGCGCATTACGATATTCGTTTTGTAAAACCTATTGACGAAGCTTTATTACATGAAGTATTCCAAAACTATGATAAGATTATTACCATAGAAGACGCTACCATTATTGGCGGTATGGGTGCTGCTGTATTAGAATTCATGAACGAGCATAACTACCATAGCAAAATAACCATGCTAGGTATTCCTGATAGTATTGTAGAACATGGTAGTTTAAAAGAATTGCATCATGAGTGTCATTATGATGCCATAGCCATTGCCGATGCAGTGAAAGCCTTACTAGGTAAGCAGATTATGTCTGAAGTGTAAAGTTTAAACCTTCTTAGTTCAAACTTGGATCAAAATCACCCAAATTTTCTTCTCTTTCATTGGTTTGAATAGGATCCTCTTTGAAAGATTCTAAATTAGGTGTTTCATAAGAATCGAAATTATCTACATGGCCAGGCTCTAAATCATCTTCTCTGTTTTCATTCCATTCAATGATGAAATTATTACGTCCTTCACCCACCATCAGCTTCATGTATTTTTGTTGAGACAATTCTAGTATAGATAAGAATAAAAATAAAGCGTGTACCCTGTCTTGGCAAATATCAAATACTTTTTCAAAAGCCACCGTTTTGCCTTCTTTCACAATGTCTAATAAATAAGCCCTGCTGCCTTCCATGGTGTAATTGTATCTTACAACTGTATGTACAGGCTTGTTTTGACGCTCTTGTAAACGAGTCATTACTTTTTCAAATGACTTCATTAATTTAAATAAAGTAACTGTTTGTAGTTCTGTGCCCTCCGCTGCTTCTTCTCCCACAAGCGACATCTCGTGTTGGATATTACCACGCTTCATCATGAGCATTCTAAGCGCTTCCAAGTCGGCCATTTGAACAGCCGCTTCTTTGTACTTTTTGTACTCTAATATTTTATCAATTAATTCTTGTCTTGGGTCAATTTCGTTGCCTAATGCATCCAACTCTTTTCTTGGCAATAATAATTTTGCTTTAATGCGCATTAAAGTAGAAACGAATAAAATAAACTCACTACTTAATTCAATATTCACCTTTTCTTGCTCTTGTATAAAATGCAAAAAATCGTTGATGATTTTAGTAATCTGGATATTATAAATATCCATTTCATCTCTTTCAATAAAGAAAAGCAGTAGGTCGAAAGGCCCTTCAAATTGGTCTACCTTAATCGAATAATTGGTTGGCTGATTCATTCTTGCAAAGAAAAGGAATCAGGATTAATTTAAGGCCAATTGAGCAAGTATTTATCCACTTTTATGGAAAAAATAAGCATCTTTACCCAAAACTTTAAGCATGGACAATAAGTTCATCAATTGGGCTATTTTTTGCATCCTATCCATTGTCTGGGGTAGTTCCTTTATTCTTATGAAAGAGGGGCTAACCGTGCTTTCTACCTACCAAGTAGCTTCTTTAAGAATGCTGTTTTCAGGACTCGTTTTGCTGCCCTTTGCATTTAGCGCCTTTAAAAAAATTCCTAAAGAAAAAATGGGCATTGTCTTTTTATCTGGTTTTTTAGGAAACTTTATTCCAGCTTATCTTTTTTGTATTGCCGAAACCAATATTGATAGCTCTTTAGCAGGCATTTTAAATTCACTAACCCCTTTGTTTACTATAGTAGTGGGTTTGTCTTTTTTTAAAACAACTATTAATAAGCAAAAAATGATAGGCGTTATTATTGGCTTTATAGGATTGTGTTTGCTTTTTGCTGCAGGTAAAAATATTAGTTTTAAAAACCTCTCTTTTGCTTCCTTAGTTTTAGTAGCTACTTTCTTTTACGGTTTGAATGTAAATGTGGTGGGTAAGTTTTTAAAAAATATTCGATCCATTGATATTGTATCGGTAGCCTTTGCCTTTTTAATTATTCCAAGTGCAGTTATTTTATATCTAACTGGCTATTTCAGTATGCCCTTTAATAACCTAGGTTTTCAACAGGCAAGTTTAGCAGGCATTGTTTTAGGCGTAGTAGGAACTTCTATTGCCTCTATTTTATTTTATATGCTTATTAAAAGATCTACTATTATTTTTGCCTCCATGGTAACTTATGGCATTCCTGTTATAGCAGTGGCTTGGGGCGTGTATTTTGGAGAGTCAATTTCCATATTACAAATAGGAAGCCTATTTATAATATTAGCAGGAGTCTATATAGTAAATAAGCCCCAACATAGTTAGTGTTAGGGCTTATTTAATTTATAAAACTTAATACGATTGTATAAAGCTTAAAAAGAAGATAGTTGACAGTCTTTTAAACAGTCATAATTTCTTTTTCCTTTGTTTCTAAATGTTTTTCTACTAGGGCAATATGCTTATCTGTAATAGATTGTATTTCATCTTCAGCACCTTTGCAAATATCTTCACTCAAGCCTTCTTTTTGTAATTTCTTTACTTGCTCAATATGATCGCGTCTAATATTACGAATGGATACCTTACTTACTTCTCCTTCTGCACTTGCCTTTTTAAACAATTCTTTTCTTCTTTCTTCTGTTAATGGAGGCGTGAATAATCTTATTTGCACACCATCGTTTTGCGGCGTAATTCCAATATTGGCAGCCATGATAGCTCTTTCAATTAAGGCCAACATATTTTTTTCCCAAGGTTGAATACTTAGTGTTCTACTATCTAATACCTGCACGTTACCCACCTGACTAATAGGTGTGGGTGTACCATAATAGTCGACATTGATGCCCTCTAAAATAGAAGGAGAAGCCTTGCCCGCTCTAATTTTAGAAATCTCAATTTCTAAATGATTAATGGCTTTTTTCATACCTGCTTCGGCATTACCGGTTACTTTCTTTAATTCTTCTGACATACTAATTCATTGAGGCTACAAAGCTAATAAATCCTAGCTATTGTTGATAAGTCTTTTTTTAGGCTTTTTTCTTAAATTTTCAGTGCAAATTAGCCTACGAATTCTATCTTTGCCTTCAACCCTATAGCTATGAATAAATCTACTGCAGAATTAACAAAGATTGCCTCTCAAATTAGAAGAGATATTGTAAGAATGGTACATGCACAACAAAGTGGCCACCCAGGTGGTTCTTTAGGCTGTGCCGATTTCTTAACAGCACTTTATTTTAAAGTCATGAAAATTGATACCAACTTTTCAATGGATGGCATCAACGAAGATCTTTTCTTCTTATCCAATGGTCATATCTCTCCTGTTTTTTATTCAGTATTAGCAAGGTCTGGTTATTTTGATGTAAAAGAATTAGCCAGTTTTAGAAAAATTAATTCAAGACTACAAGGTCATCCTACTACGCATGAAAAATTACCGGGCATTAGAATTGCAAGTGGTTCATTAGGACAAGGATTAAGTGTTGCTATTGGTGCCGCCTTAACCAAAAAATACAATAAAGACAATAGAACTATTTATAGCCTTCATGGTGATGGTGAATTACAAGAAGGTCAAATTTGGGAAGCAGTGATGTTTGCTGCACATAATAAAGTAGATAATTTAATTGCTACAGTGGATGTGAATGGCCAACAAATTGACGGCCCTTTAAGTAAAGTATTGTCACTAGATAGTTTAGAAGATAAATTCAAAGCCTTTCATTGGACCGTTTTACATATGGATGGTCATGATATGGAAAATATAGTTGCTACACTGGATAAAGCTAAATCCCTAACAGGACAAGGCAAGCCTATTTGCATTTTAATGAAAACTGAAATGGGTAAGGGTGTTGACTTTATGGAAGGCAGCCATGAGTGGCATGGTATTGCACCTAACGATGAGCAACTTACTAAAGCATTAGGGCAATTAGAAGAAACCCTGGGTGACTATTAATTTATTCTAAGATTTTATAAAATATAAATCTTAGAATAAATCTCTCTTTTTGATTTTTTTAATTATAGAAATTTTATAGAATATAAATTTCTATAATTCATCTCTTTTTGATTTTTTTTAGTTTCTCCTATCAAGATAAATTAAGTTTAATTTATCTTGTCATTTCACTAACTTATTTTTTCGAAAAGACGTGCTGAGGCCTTGCGCGCTGGAATCCATCCTGCAGCAACCGCAATCACTATTACTAAAAGTATAATGGCTATATAATCTTCAGCCATAGGTTTAACAGGATAATAATCTATAACAAAAGAATTACCTCCTAGTTTGATAAAATGAAATTTGTTTTGAGCAAAGCAAAATAAACTGGCCAAACCCCCGCCAATAAAGGCGCCCATAAAGGCCATGATACCCGATAGCATTAAAAATATTTTCTGAATATCCCAAGGCCTAGCGCCCATGGCATGTAACACATGAATATCTTTTTGTTTTTCTAAAACAAGCATGGTTAAAGCGCCCACTAAATTAAAAGAAGCCACTATCATGATTAAAGCAAGAATGGCAAAGATGATCCACTTTTCCATTTGCATAATTTTATAGAGATCGGCATTTTGTTGGTACTTATCTTTTACTTGAAAATTTTTTCCTAATTGTTTTTGAACGGCGTTGATGACATCCGTTATCTTCTCGGGCAGAACCGAAATTTCAATAGCAGAATACTGGTTTGAATCTAAATCAAATAAATACTGTGCAAAAGGATAATTAGTAAAAACATACTGGTCGTCAAATTCTTGTTGCACTGAAAAAGCGCCTCCTTGTACTGCAGTTAAATTATTCAATTGATTGATATTCGTAAACCCTTTGCCCGACCTATTCACCACAAATAATTGTAAAGTATCACCAATAAAAGAACGAAACAAGCCCAGCTTCTGTTCCACACCAATGCCTAATAATAAAATGGGATTTTCCAAATTGCCCATTACATATTGGCCTCGCTTCATATACTTAGCGACATTATTTATTTTGCTGTAATTTCTATCCACGCCCTTCACAAGCACCACCGATTGCAAATCGCCTTTCACAAGAAGGGCTCTACTTTCTACCACCTTGCTTACAGCCTTCACCCCTTCTATGTTTTTTATTTTTTCAATAGGAGCATCTTGCATGCTAAAAAATTTACCCTGCACAGGTGTCACGCGTACGTCGGCATAAAAGTCGGCGTACAAACCTTTGACTACTTCTGTAAATCCATTGGAAACACTAAGAACAATAATAAGAGCAGCAGTGCCTACTGCAATGGCTACAACACTTACCCAAGCAATCATTTGAATTGCTTGGAAATTATATTTTCCTCTAAAATAACGCCATGCAAATAAAAAATGCACTTATAAATTTTTTAGAATCTCATCCATTTTAAAAACATAATCCAAAGTATCGTCCAAGTAAAATTGCAATACAGGAATGC
>Ga0214919_10000728_pt1 | contig 56401 bp, 47 predicted proteins | sample LL1503_MetaG_FD_177994 | JGI IMG/M metagenome (GOLD analysis project Ga0214919, IMG submission 177994) | Freshwater microbial communities from Lake Lanier, Atlanta, Georgia, United States - LL-1503 | ecosystem: Environmental > Aquatic > Freshwater > Lake | place: USA: Georgia | collected... | reverse complement strand
CGTAAAATGCTAAAGCAATTTTAGGACCTTATGAAAACAAAGTGTTATATTTTTTCATAACACGTAAAATGCTAAAGCAATTTTAGGACCTTATGAAAACAAAGTGTTATATTTTTTCATAACACGTAAAATGCTAAAGCAATTTTAGGACCTTATGAAAACAAAGTGTTATATTTTTTCATAACACGTAAATAATATTTCTTTACAGTTTAATGCTTTCTCTTAGAGTTTTTCTTTGAAGATTTCTTAGAGACCTTTGCACCACCTTTTTGAGGGAGAGCAAGATGTCCTTCAAAGAAAGTTAATAATTCTGTAACGTGTTGATGTAAAATTAAGAGATCTGTTTTTCTATCTTCTTCTTTTACAGAACCAGCCTTTTCTTGTAAAGCAGCTCTTAAGTTCTTTAATCCGTGATGATAACCTGATAATTTTTCTCTTAAATCTGATTCCATTTCAGGAGAACTATTGTGATTAACCAATTTAGTTCTTGCGAGGACCATCCAGCCTAATCTTTCAAAGACTGAATCGTGCCATTTGTGTAAGCTATGCATAGTAACAGCGTATTGGGGTTCCATGTTATATAATATAACCAAGAAATTTTCTTAATACTTTGTCCCCATTCATATTAGTATGTTTAATCATTCGAGTACCTTTCATTATAGACTTGTCTTTTTTTATACTTTTTTTAGGACATACTATCCGTTGTATTGTATGACTGTTATTTATAGGAGAATAAGCAGCTTCCATTATATAATAGGTTACAAAAAAATGAATTATTGATATATAAAGATAAGATATCTTTATCTATCAGATGACCACTAATTTAAAGTCAGGTAATTTTCAGTTCATTGATTATTTAAACGTTGAGAAGAATGAAATCAAGAACTTACCAAAAGGGATTGGTATTTCAACAATGTGTGCATCGGGGAAATTGAATACAAATATCGATGTACACACTATAAAAAAATATATGCAATTAAATGAGGATGATATTATTTGGGTTGGTCGAAATAAGGAAGAATGTAGAAGTTTAATTAAAACAAAGATTAAACCTAAACGAAATAAGAAGGATGATATTAAGATGGTAAAAAAAGAAAATAAGAATTGTTTTTATAATCAAGTAACTGTAGTTATACGAATTGACAATGGATTTACAGATGATTTGGATAATGTACCTAAAATCAATATGAAATTATTTAAGAATGGTTCGGTACAAATGTCTGGGTGTAAATCTATAAGTAGTATTAATATTGCTTTGAATAAATTAATTATTCGATTGAAAGAAGTTAAAGCTCGTTTTGAAAATAACAAAATTGTAGAAATTAAATATATTGAAACACCTGAAACAATTACAGTTACAGACTTTAAGATTGATATGATTAATTCTAATTACCAAGTGGCCATTCAGATTGATAGGGATAAACTATATAATCTATTACAAAAAAAGAAGATTAAATCATCATATGAACCGTGTATTCGTGCTTGTGTAATTATTAAATATGTTCCGGAACGAGATAATATTGAACAAAAAGAAGTTAGTGTTTTTGTATTTCAAAAAGGAAATATTATAATCACAGGCGCTCGTTCAAAGAGTCATATTCTATCGGCGTATGATTATATGAATGATATTTTATTAGTTCATAAAGATGAAATTATAAAAAAGGATGATGAAGAAATTGAGAAAGACCTACTTGATATTTATGATAATATTATGAAAGAAGCAAAAGTTGGTTTAATAAAATTATAATTGTTTATTTATAATTGTTTATTTATAAATCAATCTAATAATCTTCGCCATTAGAGAAGATAGTTGTTTTATTCATACCAATATGAATAGTATGTTCATATTGTGCTGTGTATGCTCCATTTTCAACAGTTAATGGAGGATAACCATGTAATATTTTATTTTTAACCAATGTATTTAATTGAGATTTCCAATTATTTATATTAAATATTTCAATATAGCGGTCAGTAAAAGGTAGTGTTTTAAAATTAGATTTTATTAACTCACACATTCGTTTATTTTGGGATGGTAGTTGTTTTAGGTCTGGATTTAATCGATATAATGTATTCTCACCTACTTCTTTTACATTATTAGAACCAGTAGAACCAAATGTTTCAATTGCATATACACCTTCTGTAAATCTATAATTCTCACCCATTTTATTTCGAATATCAGCACAAGGTAAAAACATTCCACCATGTATAATACCATTCTTAATATTATGACCTCCTAAATTAGTAATTGCTTTAATTGGTATAGTCTTACCATCTAAAGTTATTTCATATGATTCCATTATTTCTTTATTCGCAATTCCCCAATCACAAATATTAACATCAATCGCAGCTGTTTTCAGTCCATTATAGGTTGCTTCTTTCACTGCTTCTAATAAGGGATCATACACTGGATTAAAACTAATAGTAAAAGCACTATCAATTATCCATCCATTTGCTTCTGTACCATAATCTATCTTCAGTACATCAGATTCTTTTAATACCATATTATGTTGTGATTGTGATGATTTAGGATGAAAGTGAGCAGCACATTCATTTAATGACAGTAATGCAGGGAATCCAATCCCACCATATATTGATTTATCTCTATTTGAATTTTCCATTGTTTTAACTTCGATAATTTTTGCAATATCTACCAGTTTAATTCCAGGTTTCAAGTATGGTTGTAACTGTCGTCTAACTTCTTTATGAATACTACCTGCTAATTCTAATGACCCTATAATATCATTTTCATTTGGATATATGTCACTAATAGGAATATCCGTAGTAATAGCTTTCACTCCTCGTAATAATTTAGACATTTTTCTGATGGTATATATCATTCACTAGAGGATTATTCTTTAAAGTATTTATAAAATTAGAATTAATATAGTAACTAGATGTATCTATAATTGGTTTGCTTCTTGCATAAACATTTTCGATGACATCACGTGTAACAGTTGGCATTACACTAAAATCTAACATTTTATGAGGAGCTGGTGTATAACTATATAATACTGGGTCATTTAAGTGAACATTATCTCGATCGATATACGGTCCATTCAAATCTGCTTTACCATTAGCGGCTCTATTATAAGTTGTTATCTCACGTCTTTCATCAATTTCCATATTTTCTACAGCATCATGAGAAGTAGGTCTATTAATTTCACCTGTTGCAACACCATTATAATTTTCTAACATTGTAGTTTCTTTAATTGTACGTCTTGCAATATCAGTTGTATCTAATGAATAATTACCCATATTCATATTATTAACATTAGTAGTCATATTATGTGAAGTTGATTGTCTGATTGTTGGTTTCATCTTATCACTAATATTAACAGGTACATTCTTATCTTGTGATGTGAAGTTTAATGCAATATTATGAGAAGTTGATTGTCTGATTGTTGGTTTCATCTTATCACTAATATTAACAGGTACATTCTTATCTTGTGATGTGAAGTTTAATGCAATATTATGAGAAGTAGATTGTCTTATAGTATCTTTCATATTATCAGTAAACTGAACTGGAGCCATCTTATCTTGTACATTTGCATTTATCGCCATATTATGGGATGTAGATTGTCTTATAGTATCTTTCATATTATCAGTAAACTGAACTGGAGCCATTTTTTCTTGAATATTTGCATTTATCGCCATATTATGGGATGTAGACTGTCTTATAGTGGGTTTCATATTATCAGTATAATGAACTGGAGCCATCTTATCTTGTACATTTGCATTTATCGCTATATTATGAGAAGTAGACTGTCTTATAGTATCTTTCATATTATCAGTAAACTGAACAGGAGCCATCTTATCTTGTACATTTGCATTTATCGCTATATTATGAGAAGTAGACTGTCTTATAGTATCTTTCATATTATCAGTAAACTGAACAGGTGCCATTTTTTCTTGAACATTTGCATTTATTGCCATATTATAAGAAGTTGTTTGCCTCATAGTATCTTTCATATTATCAGTAAACTGAACAGGTGCCATTTTTTCTTGGACATTTGCATTTATCGCCATATTATGTGATGTAAATTGTCTCATAGTATCTTTTGCTTTATCTGCAAACTTGATACTACCCTGTTTAACTTCAGTATTAGGACCCAATACTGGAACTCTTTCAGTCATTGTCTGTCTGTTTGTTACTGGTAATACCATATCATTTGAGAATACATAACTATTCTTTTCTTGAACACCGCTAAAACCAACATTTTCATTTGATATCATTAACTCGCGTAATGTAGTTAATGGTACATCTTTATAATTAATAGCATAATTACCGGTTGTTGACATATTAGCAGGTGCCTCATATTGAATATTTGTACTAGCTCTTTGTGTTTCAACATTAGTATATGATTTTGCATTAGTCATTACTAATTTAACTTCTGCATTAACACCCCTAGTATTATCATTCATAAAGGTTTCTTTCTTTGCAGCTTGAAATTTAGTCTTATTTTTGTCAGGACCATCACCACGACTTGTATTAACACCAGGACCAGGTTGATAGTTTTCAGACGTGTTTCTTGTTGTCATAACATTTGTAAAGTTCCCTACATTATAGGTACCTTCAACATTAGAACGAGTTGCGACCAAATCTCCAACTTTTTGTTCTCTATAATCAGGTAATTTAAATTTTGTTAGATTAAAATCAGTACCTCTCATTTCACCTTTCTTTATAGTTTCCAATGGTTTATTATCATATGTAATCTTTTGATTAATATCACTTCTAAGTGCATCAATATTACGAGGTAATACACGATAGACGGCATAGTTACCACCTTGATTGGCATTATCAAGACCAGGTCTTACACGAACATTATTTTCAAAAGGTAAATTAGCATTATTATTTTTATTAGAAGGAATATAACGATTTGCCATTTTATCAGTTACATTTGGCATACCATTTGGGAAAGTTAAATCTGACATTGGTTCAAATAATGGAAGTTTTTCTTTTTTTGGGGTGTAGTCTGAGAAATTACCAGTATATGTTTCTAATTTTCTTTGTGTTTTTCTTGGGTCAACAGAAAAATCACGTCTTGCTGTAGTAGGAACCATATTATTATGTGTAAATTTATCTCTAGTTACTACATCATAATGCATATCATTTTCTTGAAAATTAGAATATCCCGCTTTAAAATCTAAATCACGTTGTAAAGATGAACTCATGCCACCTACTGTAGAATAAGCATCGTTTACACTAGTTGGGTCTGATATGTTATCAAATGATAAATCATCAAATTGTTTCAAATATTCTGGTTGTGAATTGATTTGTTTAATTTGTTCTATTTCGATACTTTTCATTTTCTTCTCCATATCTGAATTATATACAGAATCTGTAACAAATGAACTTAATAATATACTTGACATATTAATATTAAATACATTTTATTTTTTAGTTAACTAATAAATTAAATTGTTTTGCAGTGCGTAGCATATATTTATTTAGCTTTTGGTAAAGCACCATCCTTGCCTCCTAATTGTTTATAAGTATCCTTAGCTGATAATCTTGAGTTTAAACCAATTTGGTCACAAGAATCTTGAATATGGCATTGAGGATTAATAGGAAGATATGGTGATACCATGTAACTTGTTAAACTCATACCACGATAATTATCAATTGGAAAAGTGAATCTGGTATCTTCAGCAGTTAATTGCTTTGAACATGTTGGTTTATGTTCAAGTTTAACATTGGTAAAAGGGTCAGTATTACTATTGCATTTGGATAATAATTGATTTCTCCATGATAACTGTGATTCAGTTTCAGCTAAATTCTTAAAAGTCATATCAGACTTTTCACGAGTTAATGATACATCTGCTTTTGAACCAACTGGACCTGTTGTTGAAATACATTGTGAACAATTCTCTGCAAAATCAGAATTTAATCTGTATATACCAGGATCACGACTTCTACCCATTTGTAATTCATAAGCACAATTATCATATTTATTTCTATTAAATGACATGTCTATATAATAGAATTAGATTTTTTTATATTTTTTTATTTTTTAATGTTTTGAGCAAAAATTAATCCCTAAATTTTTGTTGTCTAACATATTAGTGGTGGGTTTTACTAAATTGTTTGGAGTGAGTTGATATATGCTTTGGCACATAATAGCAGGTGAAAATTGGGGATTATTGTAACCTTTAGTGCTATCATATTTAAGTGATGGGCACTTGGTATTAGGTCTGGTTAAACCAAGTAATTCACTTTCAGTTTCAGTCTTTGGACCAAATGGTAAGTTGTTAGTAAAATTACCAACAGTGCATTGTTTGCATGATTCATATTTACCCATAAATAAATTATATTCTAATGAACCGGTGCTTTCTTTAATTTCAGTGGCATAAGCACACTTGTCATAAATTAAACGATTTGAACTCATATTCTATATATATTATTAGTAGAAATTTTTCTTTACAAAATACTAAACATTTATTTTATGTATCCATTGTAGTACTATAATATCAATTAATCCTTTGGGTATTATTTTAGGTTTCAAATAAGATTCGTATAATAAATTATTCAATTCTTCTTTCAATTCCTTAATATTTATTTTTTTCTTATTTTTTAATATTTTTAATAGTATATATTTTATTTCTAATGCTATTAACCAATTAAATTTTAATGTTTCTGTATATCCAATAAATGGAACTAAATTATATAATATAATTTCTATTCTGTTACTTGGACATCCTAATTTATTAATCATACTAAAAGATAATTCATCTTTAATAATATCAATATAACTAGCACGTGCATCTTTCTTCATACATTCCAATAGTCTATCTAATCTTTCAATTAAATCCAATACAGATAGTTTATTATTGGAATTTTCATATTGAATATCTAATAATATAGTCATATCCATAATATCCTTAATAAAATCTAAATATTTTAATGTTTTGTTAGGATTTGGTATTTCCATTATTATTTTTTCTAATAAGGCAACATCAATCATATTACTATTATTAAAATATTTCTTTCCGTCGCGAAATACTAAATGTTTTCTCATATCTGCACCATAATAATATAAAAATTCTATAAGATTAGGGTCATTTTCTAAACAAGCATATTCTAATAATGTATGACCATGTTCATTTGTTATATCAATAGGAGCACCTATTTTAAAAAAATGTCTTAAACTTGATGTATCTCCAAAATTAATGGCAAAATGTAAAGGTGTTAATCCATTATTATTATATATTCTAAAGTTAATATCCCCAAAATTATATTTTTTGATTTCTTCGAGTTTCCCAGTTTCTATTAATTCAAATAATATATTTAGCTCCTCGTTTGGTATATTTTGTTTATCTAAAATATCTCTTGGTTTATTTTTTTTTATAAATGGAGTTTCAATTGTATTTTCAATCGTAAGAGTTAAATATTTACTACATTCAATTTCAGTTTCTTCAATCACATCTTTATAATTCGTATCAATCATATTAGTATTTTTCATTTCATCCATAAGTCTAATACATTGTTTAAAATATTCGAATGATTTCATATTATCTTTATCAAAATATTTTTTACCTGTTAAATAAGATTTTAAACATTTTGTTATTTTATTTTTTTGTTCCATTATAATTATAATTATTTTTAACATCTACTAAACGATTATGAATAATCAAATTTAATAGAATCAATAGTATGATTCCTATCTAAAGTATTATTTGTTGTACTCTTTTGTTTTCTTGTCATATCACCACCTCTTGGTATTGGCATTACAATATTGTTTGGATTCTGATAATCTTTATCTAAATATTGAAAATGAAAATCTAACATTTGTCTTGATTCTTGTTTCTCTTTAAATTCTTTAGTATCCATTCTAGACGATCCACCGTATCTTATATCATTTGATATATTTAAATTACCAAACCCTCTTCCTGCAGACATTGATTTATTATTACAATATTGTGTATCTTGTTGATGATTAGATTTTGTATCTATTTTCTCTTTTGTTGTGAGTTGTGATTTTTTTAATTTAGATTCATTATCTATTGATTTCTCTTTTGATAACCAGAAATCATTAGGAGACTCTTTTTCTATAAACTTTTGTTTAGGTTTCACTTGTTCATTATTCATTTTAGTTGAAAAATTAGGTTCAGTATTATTGGACTCCATATTGAAATTTATTTCTGAATAATAGCTCATTATAATAATATATATTATTTTTATGATACTATATCGCGTGTAGGTATTTTATTAACTTGTTATTTTAGATATTTAATTTTACTAGAATTAACTCTAAAATATTATTGTAAAAAATAGATAATTAGTGGCTTTGTTATAGATTATTAATACTATCCATTTTATTTACTTGGTAGTTGTTATTCTACCTCGATGATATCGCGTATCAGCTATTTTAAGACAGTCTTTACCAGTCGTTTTACAATCACCACTATTTCCAAAAATCAATTGTGCAAATTCTGTTTGATTATTTACTATATTGGTATTTGGCATGGTATAAAATTGTCTATCAGAACTATGACGCCCCCAGATATCTGATGTATCAATATGAGTATGTTTATTAAATTTTTGTCTCATTTCTTTTTTTGATGCTTCATAATTACAAGCTTCTAACCTATCTGGAACAGTTACTTGATCACCGTATGTGAAATTCATAAATGGATTATTACTAGTTGGTTTTGTGCAAGCACCTGAATCTACCATATTATCTATAGAAGTGAAACGTTCTGATACTCCCAGAAAACAAGTTATTAATAATATTATAATGGGTACAGATAACCATTTTTTATTAACTTTTCCAATTGATATAAATAAAAATAAATAGATAGCTAATCTTGCAATAGCATTAATTTTGTCAACTCTTGATAAATTTTTATATGGGATGAATTCATTATATTTATCAAATAATATCCTTGGATTTATATACCAGTATTCTGACATTAATTATATTTAACTAGATTTTTATTCCATAAAAATTGTTGGATTTTTATTCCATAAAAATAATCGTTGCAATTGGAACCAAGATTTATTTTACTTATTCATTATAGCCGAAAAATTGATTATATAACATTATTAGTATAATTACTTATAATATAATGACTTCTCCAATTGCAATTAAACGTATTAATGGTGATTATAAGGCTTTTATTAAAGCCGCCCCTGAATCTTTTGATATTTATCCAAATCCTGAAAATATTTTAGAAATTTATTTTCTAATGTATGGGTTGAAAGGTACAAATTATGAAGGTGGTCAATATATTGGTATGATTAAACATAATCCTGATTATCCTCGCAAAGCTCCTGATTATTATATGTTGACTCCTAATGGTCGATTTGATATTAATAAAAAAATCTGCCTTACCAACTCAGGTTATCATCAAGCTGATTGGGCACCTGCTGCGTGGAATCTTGTTAGTATTCTAGAAGGATTTAGTTCTGTATTTCATTCTGAATTCAAAGAGGATAAAGTAGGTATTAGTCATCTTATGAATGTGTCAGAATCTGAGATTAAATTGAAGACATCTCAATCTATTGAATATAATAAGACACATCATAATGAAATTTATAGCAAGTTTGTTAGGGTTCAAAAAATTGATAATATAATAGTATAATATGAATACTTTATTATTTTAATGTCCAATTACATTGATTTTAATGATATGACACTTGATTCATCCTATTGGGATACAGTTCTTAATGAACTTTCTAATTATAACAATCTAAATCAAGAGAATTTTTATACTAAAGGTTATCGTGTAGTATACCTAGTACGTCTTTGGTGTCGAAGGACCAATTCCTATGTATACAAGGTTGGTTCGAGTGAAAATTTTGCTCGACGTGTGCGAGAATTAAATCGTATATATGATTCTTGTGGTCGTGTTATTGTAGTAGCTGCTGGTATCGTCTCTTCATTATGTGATGAGAGGTTGATGCATTATGCATTAGAATTATACCGACTAAAAGAATCTGTACAACCTTTTCACAAAGATCGTGAGCTTTATGAACTTAATTATGATGTGTACGATACATTTGTATGGATGTTAGAAGAACATCTTGATGAGTCACAACGATTCGTATCGGAAGACTATGTGTTTGATGAGAATGGCACTGAAACAATGTATGTTGAGGATGAGGATGCAGACCTTGAGATGACCGATAATATGGTTGAACTAGATTGCGATGAGATGGAAACAGATTATTGGGACTATCGTCGTAATTTGTAAAGTATTAGAAGATTATTTTATAAAAATTGATTTAAGAGGAACTTCATTTATTATTCTTAATGGAAAATAAAATTTATTTATGGGTTGAAAAATATAGACCTGAAAAATTAGATGAAATTAGTGCACAAACAAATGTTATATCCTCATTAAAAAATGCAATGCAAACTAAGAATATACCTCATCTTATATTTTTTGGACCATCTGGATGTGGAAAAACTTCTACAATTCTTGCTCTTGCCAAAGAATTATTTGGTAAAGAATATAATGAACGTATTATTGAATTGAATGCATCAGATGAAAGAGGGATTAATGTTATTCGAGACAAGATTAAAACATATGCAAAACAATCCGTTAAAAATATAGATAATATGCCACCTTGGAAAATAATTATATTAGATGAAGCAGATACAATGACACCTGATTCTCAGTTTGCTTTAAGAAGAATTATAGAACAATATTCAAAGATAACTCGTTTTTGTATTATATGTAATTATCATAATAAAATCATCGACCCCATTATATCGAGGTGTTCATTATTTAGATTCAAGCCTATTGAATCAACTGAAATTATTAAAAAGTTACAATATATTTGTAACCAAGAAAATTTTAATCCTAGTGAGAATATATTAAAAAAAATAGTTAGTATTTGTAGGGGAGATTTGAGGAAAGCTATTAATTTATTACAAAAATGTTATAATTCATTTGGTGATAAATTAAATGAAGAATTATTAGATGAAATATCTGGAGTTATTCCAAATGATAAATTTATAAATCTTATGAATGCTATACAAAAAAAGAATACAATTTTGGTTGATAGTATTGTAAATAATTTATTTTTAGAGGGTTATTCATTAGTTAATCAAATTATGTTATTTCATAATTACATATTGTCTATGGATATTGATAGTAATATAAAATCCAATATATTATGTAAATTGGCAGATATTGACCAAAATTTAATAAAAGGATGTGACGAACAAATCCAATTTATGAGATTAGTTTATCATATAATGATTACACTATAAAATAGTGTTATAAATAGAATGTATGAAAACCACCAACACCATTCAGTTTATTATTATTATAGAATTGCAACATGTTGAATTTATGTGATTGTATCATATGGATATTATGTTTTATAATTGATACATCTCGACCTCTAAGTATAATCTCTTCATTATTAGAAGCACGATGTGTTATCATAGTGCAATCTGGTTGTATATTAGGTATATCATTAATAAATGTATCTATATATATTCTATCTATTTTATCAGTTTCTTTGTAAGGATATGGAAAAATTACTTCATTTTTATCTATTATTTTTTTATTATGATAATAGTATCTTCTTAAAATTGGGATGTTACTAGTAATATATAAAAAATAAGCCTTATAATACATATTATTACCAGCTTTCAGGTCATATGAATAACAAGTTTTTAGAATATTAGGGGATATACTAAAAAGTCCTCTAGATTCTTCTTTTAATTCTTTATGAGCTGTATAATATGTATTATCATCTCTATCGCGTTTTCCACCGGGGATCGACCAAATTCCATTCTTCTCTCGAACTATATAAAATGCATTCTTATTATTAGAACGTTCAATTACAACTACCCCTGCTCCACTATAGTTCATTATTATGTTTATTATTATTAAATAAGAAATAAATATTATATCAAATAATTTTTCATAAATACATATATGAAAAGATTCAAATTAAATAAATATGACGGTACATTTTTATGATTTTCTAAATATAATAATCATGTTAAAATAGATGTTATTCTACCAGAGATATACGATTTAATATAAAGGAAATTTTAGTTAATAGTATAATGTCAGATGAATTCTTACCATGGATTGAAAAATATAGACCAAAAAATATAGATGAAATTATAAGTCACGATATGAATATAGAAACTATTAAAAAATTATTACAGGGAGGTGCACTTCCTCACTTATTATTTCACGGGTCACCAGGTACAGGGAAAACTTCAACTATTATGGCACTAGCAAAAGAAATTTATGGAACAAATATGCGTCTAATGGTTATGAAATTAGATGCATCGGACGACCGAGGTATTAATTCGGTGCGAGAAGATATCAAAGGGTTTGCCGAGAAATCAAATATGTTTCAAAAGGGTGTACGACTTATTATATTGGATGAAGCAGATAGTATGACATTTGATGCTCAATTTGCATTACGTCGTATTATTGAAAAATATTCCACAACAATAAGATTTTGTTTAATATGTAATTATGAAAATAAGATTATTCCGGCTATTCGTTCTCGTTGTGCAAATTTTAGGTTCAGTAATATTGACATTAAACATATTTGTAATAAATTGCAACATATTATAATATCTGAAAATATAAATACTGAAGACAATGTAATAGAGACGATTGCCTTATTGGCAAAAGGAGATTTACGTAAGGGTATAAATTTACTACAATCTATTTCATTACAACTGGCAAAACCACAAGATATGCTAAATTATATTACTGTTGATATGTGTTATGATGTGGCAGGAGTACCATCGCAAAAAGAAGTTAATAATCTATTAGATGTATTGTTAGACAATAATATTAATTTTAACAAGTCTTATGAAATAGTTACTAATATGATAAAAAGTCAGGGTTATGCACTTTCCACTGTATTAAAAGAAATAATATTAGTTATTATTAATAATGAAAATATATTAAAAAATATGGCTAGTTATATAGCAGAATTATCAGATTTAGAAAATATGGTTACCAAATCAACTTTTGGAGATATTTATATTACCGCCTTAATAGGTATATTTAAAAAAATTTGATATGCAAAACATCAACAAGTTTAAAAAATTGTTCGCAGCATTTAATTCGTTTTACTCGTAAAATACGTGCCAGTGCACGCAAAAAATTGAAAATACATTATATAATTATTAATGATAATAATTATTAATGACTAACATATTTAATACCAATGTTATTTCTTCTTTTCTTGCTCAAGCTGCGCAAGAAGATGAGTCCAAGTTTGTCGACACTTGGAATGGAGCGAAGGAATTTCGCAATATGGGTTCTTCTTTCTTAGCCAAGCTTGTAGAGTTTGACTTTAAGTTTGTTGTACCTAAAGAGTGTTTCAAGACTCGTATGCTTGATAAAAATACACGTGATACTTTTGATGCTCATTATGCCAATCTAATGGCAACTCTGAGTTCTAAGGATACACGTCAATACGAAATACTATTTCGCTATCTGTTTTACTCACGAGGATTTCGTGATACAGGTAAGGGTTCTCGTCTTGGGTTTTATTACCTATTCGAGAAACTGCATTCTGATTTCCCAGAGATTTGCAATTCAATGCTGAGTCTAATTCCAGATTATGGCTCTTTTGCTGACTTGGATAATCTTGTGGAGCTGATGGGTGACAAAATTCTTCCAGTAGTAATTAATGTCTATCTTCAACATATGAATTCAGATTGCGTTATTCTTTTTGGAAAAGAGGTTGCGAAGGTCACTACAACAGACTTGGATGCTTTCATGAAGAAGGATGTGACCGAATTTATGAAGGGTAAACATTTGTCTCTTGCATTCAAGTGGCTGAAGAGCAGTGGTAAGCACAATTCAAAGCACCGTTTGGATATCCTAACAAAGGTATATTTTCCGAACGGTGGTCTGAAAGAGCTTTTGTATTCAAAGAACCGTGAGGCAGTTCAAGTTGGCCAAAAGCGTCTTTGTTGGTGTGATATGATGCTTCGAAAGATCAAGAGTTGTGTTGGTACTGTGCTTGATGTGGTGGAACAAAAAATGTGCAGTAATCGTTTCAGCGAGATTAACATGGCTTGTGTTCCAGCGGGTGCAATGACCAAGTACACTAAGGCATTCTCGAATGAGCTTCTCAAGGAAGATGTTCCAAAGTGGATGGATGATACTGGTAATCGTCATCCTGAGAATGTGGACCGTGTGGCAGCCCGAGCCAATCTTCTGAAGGCAATTGAGGAAAAAGGTTTGAAAGGTCTTGTGGCAGACATTCGAAAAATGGCAGATGATATCTTTGTAAATGTTAATCATCGTGCTATTCCTCAAGTTACAAAGATGAAGCGTCTTACTGTGGCAGCACAGTTCAAAGACCTGATTACTCGTTTGAAGGAGAAAGTTGATACTGTTGTTGAGCAACAAAAGATTGATGCAGCGACAAAGGCTACCCCTTTTATTGACCCTCGAGATGTTCTCGGGATGGTTGATGTTTCGGGTTCAATGTCGAGTGCAGGAGTTATGTCACTTGCTATTATGTTAGGAATTATTGGTGCTCACCTTAGTGATACCTTCCGTGGCATGGTGATGACTTTCACTGACAATCCAGCAATCATTAAACTTGATTTGGAAAATGGTGATGTGTATGACCATTTCTTGAAGGTTCTTACTAGTCCAGTGGGATACAGCACAAATCTACAGGCTTGCTTTGACCTTCTCCTGCAGATGACACAAAAGAGTGGTATAAAAGCAACTTCGATGGGTATTGTGATGTACACAGATTGCCAGATTAACACTCTGGTCAAGTTTGGACTTGATGATGTTCAGAACAAGAATATGAATACATTTAATCAAATGTTCAACGAGACTATTGTTGGATATGTTGGTTCTCAGTATAAGGCGGCTGGGTATGACCAACCCCGTCTCATCTTTTGGAATCTTAACAGTAAAACACCAGGATTTCCAGCAGAGGCTAATTCTACTGGTATTCAGATGGTATCAGGTTTCTCACAGACTCTGATGAATCAGGTGTTCACAGGAGAGTTTGTCTATGAGGAGATGGATGATGGTTCTCGAAAAGCGACTGTCACTCCTGAGGAGGCTCTGATGAAAGCCCTCTACAGTTCTTATTACGACAAGGTGGGTAGTCTACTTGCCAAGTAAATTAAGTACTCTTATTTTATAAAAAATTGGCAATCTCAATATTTTAGCTATTACTTAGCATAAAAAATTGGCAATCTCAATATTTTAGCTATTACTTAGCATAAAAAATTGATATATAATATTTATATTATATAACAATTTATTAATTTAATGACAACTCTTGTAGATGAACATATTAATACCATTGTTTCGTTACTTTCGAAACAATATAATGAGAAAAATATAAGTTTGCTTAAACATAACATTGCAAATTCTGATCGGATTATGCATTTTGAAATTGACACTTATCCTATAAAAATTATTACAGACTTTGATAAGAAATGTTATGCTGAATGTAGTGGTGTAGCCGTGATTGATAGTATTAAATCGATTTATAATATGTTTAATCTAATTATGGTTTTCAAAGATAAAACTCCAAAAAATATTTTGGAAGAATTATCAAGATTATTAACAAAAGAGACAGGACCAGGGAAAAAGAAACCTATTTTTGACCCATTTCATATTACTCATATGATTGATGAGTACTGTAAATATATTATTGATTTCAAACAATTAGGCGGTCTCTTTGATAAAACACTTGAAATGAATAAAGGGAAAATTATTAATGATAAAATTCCGAGAGAACTATTATTGTCTCCAATTCAAATTAAACAATTAATTATCAATGAAATTAAAAAGGTAAATCGTAATAAATTATACGACCATTATATTATACCAGATGAAACTAATCCATACAGTCTTATTATTAGATTAAAATATAATAAAGATAGTATGATACAAAAAAAGTTTCAGAAAATTAATTGTGAATATATGGAAATTAAATTTATTCTAGACCCAAAAACGTATCCTTACATGCCGCCAAAATTAGAATATATTAAACCAAGAATTAAACCACAACTTTTAATATCACTATTAAATCTGGATATTCTAAATCTCACTAATTGGAATTATACTATTACATTAGATTATATTATACCAAAATTAGCTTCTGAGATTGAATTGAAGGGAACAGATTATATTGTAGAGGAGGAAAGTAAAGATATGGATGAACTATTAGAATATTCATTAATTAAACTAGCAATTCATACAAAAGAAAGTTTAGAAAATAGCTTTAAGATTAATATTGATGTTCCTAAAATCAAAAGTGGTAGTATTGAAACCAATTCTAAATATTGGAAATCGGGTACTGGTTATGGTTATGGTAATGATGAATTACAAACTTGGGATATCAAATCATATATTGAAGAACAAGAAGTATTGAATGATGAATTACTTGTGATTATTAGTAGTATTAATAAAATGATAACTATGGATAATTATATGATTATATTAGATTCAGTACTATTAACATACATTATTAAACAACTAAAGAGTGTATCTATGCTTGAACTTGATAAAAACAAAAAATTATATAGTACGATGTTTAATTCACTTGCACATATGATTGATAAACCAATGAATCAATCTACTCTTAATATGATTAGCATGGGTACAAGAAATATTTTAGAAGAGATTGGACTTATTCTCAAGAATTCAACTAGTTTATTAGAAGATGAAGAAATGTTACAAATTTATTGTGTAGCAGATTGGTATTCATCTAAATATATCGAACCAATTAAGGAATTAACAATTCCGACAGATATTAAAGAACAATATTGTATGGTAATGAAGAAACTTCAATATGGTGCTTACATATTACCTAGCGAACATCGTTTTGCTATTAATAAAAATGAAAAACCAAATCAAAAGGCTATTCTTAGAATTTTATCAGAACTTTCAAGTTTCAAAACAGGGTTACCTTTAAATTGGGAATCAACCATTTGGACTCGTGTACCTAAAGATAATGTGAATCTATTTAGTTTTATGATTAGTGGACCTAAAGATACGCCATACGAGAATGGGTTGTTCGAGTTTCACGCATATCTACCACCAGATTATCCTGCCACTGTACCAAAAGTACTGCTTCATACTACAGGAAATAATACTGTACGATTTAATCCAAATCTTTATGATAGTGGTAAAGTATGTCTTTCATTACTTGGTACTTGGGCAGGTCAAGCTGGGGAGAGTTGGAATCCAAAAGCATCAACTTTTTTACAAGTTATGATTTCTATTCAATCATTAATTTTGGTGGAACAACCCTATTTTAATGAACCTGGATGGGAACGAGAAATGCATACCCCTAAAGGTAAATTGAACTCGGATAATTATAATGAAGAGAAGGAACCACATACTATTAATCTAGCGATGATATCTATGTTAAAAAATCCACCAAATGGATTTGAAGAAGTAGTATGTAATCATTTTAGAATGAAGCGCGACGAGATTATTAATCGGACTCTAATTTGGGAGCAAAATGCTAAGAAAAATGGGAGTATGATTAAAAATTATAGAAATGAATTAATATTATTATTGAAAGCTCTATAATTTTATCATATAATGTAATGAATAACGGAAAAACCGCATTTGATTTAGAATTATATGGGATAAAAGAATTTTATCCAAAATTAAATAAAAAAAAGTATTTAGTTTTAAAAATCGATACAAATGAGAAAGAAAAATATATGGTAGAACGTATGAAAGAATATATTTTGGGTAAAAAAACAACAATGTCCCGATTCCTTGCAATGGATTTTGAATTTAATAAGGTAGCAAAAAATAATAGAGATGTTGCACTTATGCAAATTAATATGGAAGATGATAGTGATATTGGAATGATTTTTATCATACATCCACCTACATTAAATAATCAATCTATTTTAATAGAATTATTAACAGCACCTAATATAATAAAAATTATTCACGGTGGTGAATCATTAGATATACCCTATTTATTTTCACAATTATTAAAAACTCGAAAAAATATAGAAGGATTTTGTAATAATATGTATGATACAAAATATTTATGTGATTATATGAATATTATAACAAATCAAACAAAAAGTTGTTCAATCTATAATTTATTGGAAACTAATAATATTATTACAAGAAATAAAGTTGAAGAATTAGATAGAATGTCTGATAAAGTTGATATTTCCAACGTAAATAATATTAATATAAAAAAATTAGATTTTGATGTGATGAGATATGCATTATATGATGTACTCTTTTTACCAGAATTATTGAAAGTATTTTTAAAGAAAGATTATATTTATACAAAAATAATACCTGAAATTACCAATTTAATAAATAAACATAAAAGAGATGTAGAAGATGAATTTAGCGAGTTAGAAACAATTGTTAATAAACATAATAATTATTTTATGTATTCTGGCAACAAACGAATAGTATTAAAAGAATTATGGGATATTTATCATTGGTTTTTTGAATCAGATATTAAAAAAATAAATTATTTTAAAAGAACTTTTGAAACATTAACTAAACTTATTATTTATAGTAATCTTGATAAATATTATGATGTTCATATTACAAAAGAACAATTAATAAAAGAACAACCTTTCACAAAATATTTAAAATGGTTAGAAAATAATTATAATAATATTTATAAGTTATTAGTATCATTCAATAAAAAAATATCCCCTGAAATTAATCCTTTAAACTAACTAAATATAATAAATATTATTTAAAAATATAATACTATTATAAATTATAATGCCAAAGAAACAAAATGAAACTCCAATGCTTGTAAGACAAGAAACAGAAGAACAAAACAACTCGTCAAAAACTCGTAAAGCAGGACGAACTCTTTTACTAAAGAATCCAAATGGTACAAATGTATCTTATGATACATTAGAAGGTTTACAACATAAATCCGAGACAAAAACAACTAACTCTGTATTTTTAACATTTGATACAGTTGAGAATTCACTAAAGGCTTATAATCAACTTCGCACAGAACAATCTGATACACGTGTAAAATTTAGTTACTATCGTCTATTTTTTACAATTGAAGGTCTAACTGATACGACAGATTATGCAACAGTTAAACAAGAATTAACAAAATGGGTAGAATCAAAAACATCAACTAATATGTTATATTGTAAGCTATATCGTAAAGATTCTAAATATATTGGATGTGGTGATTTTACAGTAGATACTCTTAATGGTATGAATACTCTCTTAAATAAAGAGGATGGACTAAAAGAATTTAGTTTTGGTTCATTTAAAGGTACATTTTACCGTTTTAATAATACCAAGAAGGAAATTACAGAGACAGTTTAATTTCTTATAAAAAGTTTTTACATCGTTAACATTTAAAATACAGATATACTCAATTTAGTTGATAGAAATGGAGGTAATGATAAACTCAAGCCACTAGTACCTTTATTACAAATAAAAAATATTAATGGTTAGTTACTATGCTTTATTATGTTTTCAATAAGGTTATCTAATTGTTCTTCAATTTCAATAAGTATTCTAGGTAAATTTTCATTATATGCATTTTGTGACATGAGACTATTAATATGTTGAATCCATTCTTTGTTATTTATATCATTAACAGGTGCATCCAATATTGTAATATAATTAAGAATCATATTAATATGACTTATAAAAGTAGGGGTGAAGCCAGTTTCTGACAATAAATTTAAGAGGATATCATCAGTGAATTTCTCTTTAAAACTTTCAAGTCTTTTAGGAGGACATATAGCGAATAATCTTTCTGCAATTGCTTTAAGTTCATTAAATGTACTCATCATTTCTCCATTACTAATATCATTATATAACATATTAAAATATGCTCTTTTCATATTTGTGACAAGAGATTTTGATATTTCGTGTCTGCTCTTTGTAATATGATATGAAATTTCCTCATGATTTTCTTTAAGGAACTTGACATCAAAATTATTATCAATTTGTTTAATACAATTTATAATTGTAACTCGTTCTCTTTCAACTTCATTAATCATATCCATTTGTTGTTCAAAATTCATTAGTTTTCCTTTGATATAATCAATATGTTTACTTCTATTATGATATGAAATTATCATTTGTTCAATTGAACGTTCTTTATCCATTTCAAACCATTGTAATGCAACACTATTGAAATCTCTCATAGATTCCCATATGTCATTTATTTTACCACTATCAATTGATGTTAACATATTCCTTGCAAGATTTATAAGATTAAAATCTATTGGATTTTTATTGTTACCTAAAAATTCATCAGGGAAATAATTAATAATATATGCAGTAATAATAATTTTAGGTTTAATAGCGAGACCATTCTTAAATTTATTTAATGAAAAGATAAATTTATTAATATCATCAATCATATTAGGAGCACTATTTTTATTAGTAATAAATTTTTGAAATTCTAAGAAGTTTTTAGTAGAAGCTATACTTTTTAAATTCAATTTATTAAATTTGTCTAAATATTTAATACAATTATTTAATTTGAAAACGAATTGTATTTTTAATGCAGCATTATGTTCACTAGAGTCTGCCATATCTATTATAACTAAAGAAATTATTTATTTTCAGTTTTATCCTTCTTCTCTTCACGACCTTGTAATGGTTTTCTTAAATTATTTGCAAACTCTGAAAATGTATCAGATTGTTTATTCATATCCTTCATACTAAATATTCTATTACCAATCTCATTACCTTCTACTAAATTTTTCTTTTTATTAACACTATTCGATGTATCTGTCTTAGTCATCCAACTATTATCTAGATTAAATAAACTATCCAAATTATTATGTTCACCTTCATTTAATGCTACAGGTTCATTATTAGGAAAAGCAAGGCTTTTTCCTAATAAAGTAGCTGAAGAATCTTTAGGTACTGTATATTTAATTTTATTATCATATTTTGTTCTTAAATTAGGGGTAATCAGAATATATAAACCTATTTTATATAATTTAATTTTACTAATATCTTCATCAGATAGTTCTTCCATCTGATTAAATGGATTTATTTTATTTTTATAAGCAGAAACAATATTGTTTATCAACGATGTATTTTCAATTTCAAATAAATCATAAAAATTACTTTCCATTAATTTGCTATATAATAACTATATATTAAACGATTATTTCAAACGATTAAATCATATGATTGATTTTATAAATTTGAGTTCGCTATTATCATTTGATAATAACGAATCAATAAAATATTTTAATAATATATCATCTTGCATTGTTATTTTATGTAATACTTTTTTGGACCCCCCTATTTGTATCATATTATTAAAACGAAAATGTGCAATTCTATAATCAGCATCAAATAATAAAACATTGTGTTTAATTAAATATTTTTTAAAAGTAACAAAATTTACTAATTTTCCTTTTCCCATAATTATAAATATATAGAAAAAAGTTTAAAAATCTCAAAAAAGGTGAAATTAAATACATTTAAGAAAACATTCTCTAATAATATTTAATGTTTACAGTTAATAATACCGCTATAACACAATCCATTAAAAACTTGTTTGCGAAAGTGAATGAGAATACTGAGTTTGAAGTTATGTTTTATAATTTTAATGCGACTAATAAACTAACAATTACTAAATTTATGAATTTGTTAAATTATATTCAATACCGGTCACAAGAAGAAAAACTTGAACTTATACAAGAAACAAGTTTAGATGCGTGTTATTGTCATTCAATTAATAATATTTATAGAATTACTGTACATAATATTGATAGAATTAATAAGATTTTAAATTTAATTCATCAAAGGAAGAACCATGTAATATATTCTATTTTAACTTCTCAATTTTATAATGCAGAAGGATTTGAATTTATTAATAAAACAAAAGACCCAAAAAATATTTATGATTTAGAACAATATGATATTCGTGTACGTACAAGTCAAGAAGAAGAAATTAACAAGAAAACTATCGAAACTCTTGCAAATTTACAATACACTGAATCTGAGAAGATTCTTTTTAGGTATAAACAACGAATCAGTTTAATTTTAGTCGATGATCCAAAATTAGGTAAAGTTAGATTAGATCTTACAATTGTACGTTCTGCACCAAATCCAGATAGTATTCATGAGGCAGAAAAACAATTTGAAGTCGAATTAGAATTTATGGCTGGTAAAAATAAACCTCAAGATAGTGTATTTAATACTATTATCAAGGAGATGAATACTATTAAACAAGTATTAGAATCATCAGATGAAGTGATAACAAAAGGTGAAACTGATGAAATTATAAAATCTTACAAGAAATTATTTTTTAATTCAGAGACTGACCCAAGTACTAATTTATATTCAATGCAGCCTATTTCAGCAGAAGTACAACATGTTGTAGATAAGATTCCAAATAAATATTGTGTCACAGATAAAACAGATGGTGATAAATATCAACTATTTATTCATAATATGACAGTATATTTGATTGATAATAATATGACAGTTAAGAAAACAAAATATAAAGTTCCAGAAAATAGTAATCTTACAGTGTTTGAAGGTGAATTAATTCATGTTCAAGCTAGTAATGTTTATCTTTTTATGATGTTTGATTGTCTATTTTATGGAGGTAAAGATGTTAGAAATGAACCATCCACCCTTAATAGATTAAACTATATTAATGATTTCATTGCTACAATGAAAACGAAAGCATATAAAGTTAAACCATATACTGATAAGTTTGATATTGCACGACAAGAAAAACATTATGAAGGAGAAATGGAAAAGTTTTATAGTAATTTGAATAAACTCATTAAAGAGGGTGATAATAATGACATTATTTTTCATAATAAAATGTTCATCTTTCCAACAGGTGGAGATAATTCAGAGGTTTACTCATTTGCTAACTTAATTTGGGCAGGTTGCACAACTAATCCAAAAGTGAATTGTCCTTATTTAATTGACGGTATTATTTTTAATGGTATTGACCAGAAATATACACGTGATAAGAGAGAACAAAAATATCCAATTTATAAGTACAAGCCTCCTACTACAAACTCAATTGATGTATATCTTACATTTCAACGTAATGCAGATACAGGTGGATTTCTAGAGATTTATGATAATTCATTAAACGGTAATGTTGTATCAAATTCTAGTATTAATAAAGTATTTCGAGTCGCTAACTTTTTCGTTGGTGATACAATTGGTATGAAAGAAGTTCCAGTACCATTTATGAGAGAAGAAAATAATCATGAAGCCTATTTTATCTTAGAAAAAGGAGAAGTTCGTGATATTGAGGGTAACCTAGTGAATAATGAGACTGTAGTTGAAGTTATTTACGTGAATGACCCTAATTTTCCTCATCAATACAGATGGAAGATTTTAAGAACTCGTTGGGATAAAACAGAGTCTGTATTACGTGATAAGAAGCGTTATGGTAACTTTAAAGACAATGCTATTAAAATTTGGAAGTCAATGAGAGAATCTGTTACGATTGAGGAGATTAAGAAATTATCAAGACCTGAAACATATATTCAACAACAAAAATTATTATCATCTCGAATTGATACTAAAATTATTTCATCAGAACGTGCTCAAGATATTTATTATCAAAGAATTACAAATCTTGGTAAAGTTTTCAGAGAGTTTCATAACTGGGTTAAATCAATTATTATTTATTCCTATTGCTCACAAAGTAAAGAAAATAAGGATGGTAAAAGTAGAAGAAAGAGTGTCTTAGATATTGGATGTGGTCGAGGTGGTGATATTATGAAAATGTATCACAGTCGTGTAGGTGAATATATTGGTATGGATCCGGATTATGAAGGTTTATTTGGTGCAATTGATAGTGCAACTGTTCGTTATCAAGGGAATGTGAACAAATTCCCAGATTTTACTAGAATGACATTTATTCAAGCTGATATGAGAGTACCACTTCTAAGTGAAATGCAAGAGAAAACTCTTACAAATATGACAAATGATAATAAAAAGATGATAGACCGTGTATTTACTAAGAATAAGAAGTTTGATATTATGATTTCTCAATTTGCATTACATTATTTATTTGATAATAAAAAATCTGTAACTAATTTGTCTGAGTCAATTAATACTTATCTGAAGAATGATGGTTATTTCATTTGTACAATGTGTGACCCTAAACAAGTGATGACACTATTAAATGGTAAAGATACTTTTACATCCTATTATACAGATGAAGATGGTCAACGTCGAGTATTCTTTGAACTTATTAAAAAGTTTGAAGGTCCCTTACAAGACGAACCTGGTTTAGCAATGGATGTACATATGGGGTGGATGAGTCAAGAGGGGAAATATTTAACAGAATATTTAGTAACTCCTAAACTATTAATAAAGACAATGGAGAAAGCTGGATGTGTATTAGTAGATACTGATTTATTTGCTAATACATATAATATTAATAAAGAATGGTTTACTGATGTGATTGAACACGAGGAAAACCCAAAGAACAAAAAGTTTTATCAAAGTGTTGCTAAATTTTACGGTGAATTAAAAGGAGTTGATAAAGAGAGTCGTATTTGGAATGATTTATTCCGATTCTATGTATTTAAGAAGTTGAATTAATTTATGAGATTGTTACTATAGGAGTTGTTGTTCCAACTGAAAGTGTTACTGGTAAACCGACTTGATAATATAATGGTGAACTAGTAGAGTAGAAGGTTGGCATAAAGACAGAGTCTAAGCGATATACAGATGGGTCATACCACCAATAATTGAATGGATATGATGGAACATATGGATATGTTCTGGCTCTACGATAATAATCATCAGATGAATCAGATGAATCAGATGAGTCGGATATACTGCGTTTTGAGCTGTGTTTTGAACGGTGTTTGCCACCATCTTGATTTAATTTATTCTTAATTTCTTCAAGTCTACCCTTGAATTCACGGTTAATAGAATCTTCATTCTTAAGAGTTAAGGGTTTGATTGAGAAATTAACAGTATCATCTTCTCTTTCTTCAGATACTTTAAAGTGATACATTTTACCATTGCTAGAAGTACCCTTTTGAATTGTAAAATGGAATTTTGGAACTGAATTATTAAAATGTTCAGATAAATTGGTGTAGATCATTTTAGCTGCTTCTTGTGAATTACGTGCTTTGATTTTTGATTTAAATGAGCCTTCTATGTATGGATTTACTAAAACATATGAATTAACCATTTGTTATATATAATTATAGTAGATATTTTTAATAAACTAAAATATTTTTTATTTAAAGATTTAAATAAAAAATATCACAAAGTATGATGTGTTATAAAGAAAAATAATAATATGATATTAATAAATGGTAAATATATTAGAACTTAAGACAACCCAAGCCTCTGCAATTAAAATAGTAGTTGATGCTGTTAATTCTTTACTAACAGATGCCAACTTTGATTTTTACCCATATTATATGGATGATGAAACCAAAGATGAAAATTATGAATCTGACTCTAATGATAGTAGTTCTGAGACTGAAAAAGAAATGGATGTTCCTAAAGAAGATTCTAAGAAGCGTATTGGAGGAATGATATTAAAAGAGGTTAATAAGACGGGAAAAATTTTAGTATATATGCGATTAGACGCAGATAAGTTTGATATATATAAATATAATTACAAGAAGAAGAAATTAACATTAGGGATTGATATTGGTAATTTATTAAAATGTTTGAAATGTATGTCTCATTTTGATACAATGACATGGTTGGTCGATGATGATGATATTAATAAACTTGTTGTTATTTTAGAAAGTGCTGAAAGAAAAGAAAAGAAAACATTTAAACTAAATTTAATGGATATTGAAGAAGAGACTTATGATATTACACCAATACAATTTCCATATTCTATCACATTACCATCTCAAGATTTTCATAAATATTGTAAAGATATGGCAGCAACAACTGATAAAATAGAAATAAAAGCCACATTTAATAAACTATTCTTTTCTGGGAAAGGTGGTATAGGAAATATAGAGTTTGAGGTTGGTGAAACGAATGGAGGGTTGTCTATCGTTTCAACAACAACAAATGCAAATGAAATTGTACAAGGATTATTTGAATTGAAATTTTTATTAATTTTTACTAAATGTACAAATCTTTGTAATCAGGTTACATTATTTTTGAAAAATGATTATCCAATTATAATTACTTATCAAATAGCAGCGTTGGGTGAAATTAAATTAGTATTAAGTCCAAGTAAAGCAGATTAAAAAAATTACAAAACAGTCTTGACAGAATGGACTTTATAGAGCATTCTTGACAGAATGGACTTTATAGAGCATTCTTGACAGAATGGACTTTATAGAGCATTCTTGACAGAATGGTCTGGCATGTGAGCAATGTAAATGATATCCATACCCCATTTTTTTAATATAACCTCATTTATTAGTTTTAAACTATTATGTTTTGATTTTTTATTCCAAATTTTCACAACAGTATTAGAATTCTTTTTTAAACAAATAGAAAGTCCCACAAGTTCATCTGGAATAGATGGACATAATTGATTACAAACAAGATTAGTAGATAGATCTTCCCATAAATCTTCAGCTTGTTCTTCTTGTATTTTAAAAGACCAACAACCACCATTAATATTTTTAGGGTCTTCCCAAATAGGAGATACATCTTCTCTCATTAAAAAGAAATGTTTGTTTGTTACACCACCCACTTTATCCCAATTATTATAAAATCTCCAAAAATCTCCAATAGTTTCTATTTTATAAATTTGTTTATATCCAGATAATTTCCAATTATCTTTTTCATGGTGATACCATATTGTCCAATTATGACTTAATTTAGTTTTTGTTTCCATTATACTGTAATAATGGATTTCTCTTTAATTATTTTTAGGATTTAATTTAAACACTAGTATGAATATAATATATTATGGAATTATTAAAACTAATATTATTTTGCACTGTCTATTCTGTATTTAATATAGGGAATTTTATATCATTTATTCTATTTTATTTATTATGTGTAATTGTACTTAATAAGCAAAACCATAAGAATAGCGAACCTTTTCTAAATTTGCCAGATAATGAACTATCATCCATTTTATTTAATATATTACAGTTAATACTAAATCTTTCACTGTTATATTGTGAGGTTATAATATATAAAATGGGAAAAATTACGTATTTCAATAAGATTATACATTTATATAATTATATGAATTCTATTTATTTACAACTTTGGTGTAAAGCAAAAAAGTTTCTATGTTCTTGTTGTACTCCGAAAGAATTAAAAACACAAGAAGATATTGACCAATTCCTAAATAGTATTAATGATTAGATTGCGATATATCAACTAAATAATTTTTATAGAGAAATACATACTATTTCTCTATAAAAATTGAATATAAAAATATATAAAAAAAGAATATATAACTTTATAATGACAACCAATATGCAGAAAGAAATTGACAAATTAATAGATTTGTACTTTAATCAGCAAAAAATTTTATATGAACATCTGTTTGATTCATATCATCAGTTTGTTCGAGAGATTATTCCATTTTCATTGGAACAAGAACAAAATTACTTTTATGATAATGTTGATAAAGAGAATATTTATTTGCACGGTTTCAAGTGTACAAAAATTAGAATCAAACCATCCACATTTGAAAATGATAATGAAATTAAATTTCCATCAGATGCTAGAAGAAATCATTTAAATTATTTTGCAACAGTTGTAGCAGATGTTCAACAATTTGTAGAGAAGGTTGATACATTAACTGGTGAAAAGACAATTAAACTTATAGGTGATGTAGAAAAAGAAACCCCTGTAGCTAATATTCCAATTATGGTTAAATCAAAATATTGTTCAACACATATTAAACAAGATTTGAAAGCTGAGTGCAAATTTGACCCTGGTGGATATTTTATTGTTAATGGTGCCGAGAAAGTTGTAATGTCAATGGAGAAAATGGTTGATAATAAAATTTTAGTATTCTCTAAAAAAGATACTTCTTTTGATGGTGGGATCATTTATACCGCCCAAATTAATTCTAGACGGAATGATTGGTCAGATAATTTACAAATTCTTACAATTAAGAATAGAAAAGATGGTGTATTTACTGTAACCACATCATCACAATTAGTTGATATTCCATTATTTATTTTGATGAAAGCACTTGGTGTTGAGGCAGACCAAGATATTATTAGTCACATTACTTATGACCTGGAAGATACAAAAATGCTTAATATGATTAGACCTTCAGTTGCTTTTTCAATGGATGATAAAGGTGAAACAGTTAAAACTAAAGAAGAGGCAATTGAGTTTCTTATTACTAAATTAAAACGTAATAAAAGAATCTCTCAATCAGATGAAGAAGTTGCCAAAATTCAAAAGAAAATGTATTTAGAAAAGATTCTTAGACAAGATTTACTTCCCCATTTAGGTGAGGATATGAATAAAAAGATTGCATTTTTAGGTTTTATGACAAACAGATTATTAAATACTATGTTAGGAAGAACTGATACTGATGACCGTGATGCATTGCAAAACAAACGTATTGAACCACCTGGTATTCTTCTTGGGCAATTATTTAGACAAAATTGGAAGAAAATGCTAAATGAAATTGGTAAACTATTCAAAAAGAAAAATCAATTAGACGAAAGTCCTATTAATATTGTGAATCAAATCAAACCATCAACAATTGAACAAGGCTTGAAGACTGCTCTTGCTACTGGTATTTGGGGGATGAATAAAACGAAAAAAGGTGTTGCTCAATCATTACAACGTCTTTCTTGGATTCAAGGTATCTCTGCACTACGCAGAGTCCTATCACCTTCTATGGATGAAACAACCGCAAAAGTTACATCAATTCGTCATGTAAATACGAATGGATGCCAAATGTTATGTATTACTGGTGATACAGAAATATTATTATCTAATAGAATGGATAGTAAAATGATTAAAGATATTGTTAATGGAGATGCTATTACAACAGTAAATATTAATGAATTAAAAGAAGAACCTTCACAAATTTATAATAAATTTGGTAGAATGTCTGAGAAATTATTAGAAATTAGAACAATTAATGGTAGAACAATTAAGGCTACACCAGAACACCCATTTTTAGTTAATGAAAATGGTAAATGTATATGGAAAAATGCAGGCGATCTAACAAATAATGATAAATTAATAATTCGTCATATGGAAAAATTAATTATACCTGATAAAGATACTATTGTTATTATTAATGATGTACTAGAACATTATAAGATGGAATTAATGGAATGTGGATATTATGATAGACCAATCAGTCAAAATAGATTAATTTCATTAGTTAGATTAATTGGTTCCATTAATACTGATGGGCATTTAGGTATGAATATTTCTAAAGAGAATGATAATATGTACTATCAAGCAGAATTTTATGTAGGTGAAGAATATGATGCATATCAAGTTGCTGGAGATATTGCTAATTTAGGATTTGGCAATCCTATGATTAGAAGAGTTACACATAAATTTGAAGATAAACTAAATAATCGTACAACTAATTATACTACATGGTGTGTAGCAAAAAATGGAGCATTTGCTTATTTATTATCATTATTAGGAGGTTTTGTTGGTAAGAAAACAGAAATGTCACGTTCTATTCCTAAATGGATATTGAATGCAAATAAGTTAATTAAAAGAGAGTTCTTATCTGCTTTTCAAGGAGGCGATGGTTCTAAATTAGTATATCAACTTAATGCTACATCAAAAGCATTTAAAATTGCAATTGGCCCAACTGGTCAAACAACTATTGACAAATTTGTAGATGATACTAGTAAATATATGAGTCAAATATCTGAATTATTTAGCGAGTTTGATATTAAAACAAAAGTTAATGTCAGAGATCTTAAGATTGAAGGAAAGAAAACTGTAGAACTTATTTTTGAGAATACTACAGAAAATGTTTTAAAATATGCAGATTATATTGGATATAGATATTGCGAAGAGAAACGACGTAAATCAGTACCAGTTATTGAACATATTAAAATTCGACAGGAATATTATAATACAAAAAAATTAAAATATAATCAAGCATTTGAAATGATAAAAAATAACAAATCAATTAAAAATATTTCTGAGTCTTGCGACCTTTCAATTGAGTGTCTTAATAAATTAAAAACTAATATTAATAAAAAAAATAAAATGCCTGAACCAAGATTTAGTTGTCCAAACTTTTATGATGAATATATTAAAAATAATATTATGGATAACGGAAATATATCTATTCAAATTAAAGAAATTAAAGTAATACCAAATGAAATGGTTTATGATTTTACTACTCAGTCTGAGAATCATAGTATGTTAGCTTCTTCATTTTGGACACACAATTGTCCGGCCGAAACACCCGAAGGGCAAAAGATTGGTATTGTGAAAAGTTTGGCAATGATGAGCTTAATCACAACACAAAATTCAACTCAAGGAGATGTATTAAAAAGTTTATTAAAACAAAATAAACATATTAAACATCCATATGATGTTGATCCTCTTACAATGAGAAGTTTAGTAAAGATTATGATTAATGGTGATTGGTATGGTGTATGTAAGATAAGCAATGCACAAGAAATTTATGATAACCTAAAAAAGAAACGTCGAGATAATGTGATTGACAAAATGACATCAATTCTTTTTGATTATAGGAACAAGGAGATTCGGATTCATTACGATGGTGGTCGTTTAATTAGACCTCTTCTTATTGTTAAAAACAATACATTGGGACTTGATAAAGAGGTACTAGCAGATATTAATACTGAATATAATATGAATGATAAGACCAAATCTTGGAAAAAGATTATGAGTAAGTATCCAAACTTAATTGAGTATGAAGATATTGAATCATTAAATTATTTATTAATTGCAGAAAATAAAAATAAATTAGATGAATCAATTGAAGCGAGTCAACGTAAAGTTGAATATACAGACGCAACAAAAATTAATCGTTATGGTGATTATAGATTTATGAAGTATTCTCATTGTGATTTTCATTCGTGGGTTATGTTAGGTACAGTAGTAGCAAATATTCCATTTTCTAATCATAATTATGCTACTCGTAATATTATTCACTTTTCACAAGCAAAACAATCAATTGGTGTATATTTGTCATCGTATAAAGATAGAATGGATATTTCACAAGTATTATATCATCCACAATTACCTATTGTAACAACACAAGGTATGAAGTATAATGGATGTTTAGATTTACCATATGGTGAAAATGCTATTGTAGCAGTTGCATCATACAATGGTTATAATCAAGAAGACTCTCTAATTTTTAATCAATCATCAATTGATAGAGGTATTTTTAGAGCCGATACATTAAAAAAATATCATAGTGAAATTATGAAAAATCCATCAACATCACAAGATGATATTTTTAATAAACCAGACAGAAATAAAGTAACTGGTATGAAACAAGGTAATTATGAAAAATTAAATGACAAAGGTTTTGTACCAGAAGAAACAATTATTGATAATGAAGATGTTATTATTGGAAAGATTTCACCAATTCAACCAACTGGTAATAATAATAAGGTTTATAAAGATTCTTCTGAAATCTTCAAGACAAATGTAGAAGGTGTTATTGATAGAGTTCATACAGGCATTTATAATGCAGAAGGGTATGAGATGTATAATGTACGAGTGCGTATGGAAAGAAAACCAATGTCAGGTGATAAATTTACAACGAGACACGGGCAAAAAGGTACTGTTGGTATTACATATGCTCAACGTGATATGCCATTTACAGAAAGTGGTATTGTACCAGATATAATTCTAAATCCACACGGTTACCCATCACGTATGTCTGTAGGTCACTTTATTGAGTGTATTGCTGCTAAAGAAGCTGCAGAGTCAGGTCATTTTGTAGATGGTACTCCATTTAATAATTATAATATGAAACAATTGCCTGAAGCATTAAAGAAATTAGGATATTCACCACACGGTACAGAGACAATGTACTGTGGTTTAACAGGACGAAAAATGGATGTTGAAATCTTTATTGGCCCAGTATATAATGTTCGTCTTAAACATATGGTTCTTGATAAAGTACACGGTCGTGCTCGAGGTCCAAGACAAGCTCTTACAAGACAACCTCTCGAAGGTCGTTCACGCGATGGTGGTCTTAAAATCGGTGAAATGGAAAAAGATGCGATGGTTGCTCACGGGATGAGTCAGTTTATTAAAGAACGTATGATGGAAACTTCAGATATTACTAAAGTATATGTATGTGATGAATGTGGTATGTTTGCATCTAAAGTAATCGATAAGGATTACTATAAATGCAAAGGATGCCAAAATACTTCTCGAATTTCGGCAGTAGTTATCCCTTATGCTTGTAAATTATTATTCCAAGAATTAACATCTGTTAATATCTTACCACGTATTAGAACAGAACGTTCAATCTATAGTGATGAATCATAAATTTATTCTATTCATCTTTTACCCGATTTCTAGTACGTTTTAAAGTTACACGTTCTACCATTGGTCTTGATTTAATTATTTGGTCAGTTACAGCTGCTGCTTTATTCGCATCACCAAAGATATCAGTCAATGATTTGCAAATAAGTTCTTTCTTTAATGGTGCTTGTGTCTTTGAAATATTTCTTCTTAATTTACCATCTTGAACTCCTATTTCATTCTCATCAATAGTTTGAAGATAATTTAATATAAAATCTTCTTTATCTTTTTTTTCGGCAGTAAGAGTTTTCATTTTTTCTTTATATTCTTTGAGTTTATCATCAACTTCTATATATTTTTTAACTGATTGAACAAACTCAGGAGATACCTTCTTTTTCTCGGTTTCAGACATATATATAAAATATTAGAAAATATTCTTTATTTATTATTTTATATTATAAAATATTATAATATAATATAATGGAAACAACCAACAATAAATATTGTTATATAGTATTTATGATTATAAGATTAATATTACACAAGCCTTATTAACTATATTGTAATAGAAGGCAATGAACAATGTGAAATTGAAAACTATTATTAATTGATTCATTTACTTTACTATCATTTTTCAAATAATGGTAGATAAAATCTATATATTATTTGGTGTAATAATATTAACATATTATATTTAGCATAATGATTTAAGGTTAGTATCTGGTTCATAAGTTGAATTATTCCAGGGACTAATAGTAAATTTAGGGTTGGGAAGAGTACCGCGAATGTCATGAGAAGCATTCTTGAGTGATTGACCTACAGTATTAATACCAATAACATAACGTTCAGTATTGATTAATTTATCATCATTAACATTAAATTTAGCTTGAGAAAAGTCAGTGTCAAACCATTGTTTATTGATTTCCTTAGGTAAGAAATCTTTAGCATCGTACTTTTTGACATTGTTCTTGTTTAAATCAATAGCGCTTGAGTTAGTGCCTTTAGGAATTGGAGGTTGGAAAGCAGCTTGTAAATCAGCACCGGTTGATTCTATATCATTACCGGCAAAGTTAAATAAACTGTTACCTGAATCTCCTTTTGGGCTGGCAGCTGGGCTAGCAGCTGGGCTAGCAGCTGGGCTGGCAGCTGGGCTGGCAGCTGGGCTGGCAGCTGGGCTGGCAGCTGGGCTGGCAGTTGATCTAGCGGTTGGGCTAGCAGCTGGGCTGGCAGTTGATCTAGCGGTTGGGCTAGCAGCTGGGCTGGCAGATTTTGCATCAGCAAAATATTCAAAGTTTGAAAATCTTTCTTTGGCTTTAGCTTGTTCTTTGGGTTCTTCTTTCTTTGCCTTTGGTTTAGTCAAATGATGTATTAAGAAACCTACTGCGACTAACAATAAGATTGTAAAAAGTTGATCATCATCCCCAATCATTTAGATATATTTAAACTTAGAAAAAATTTATAGTTTTTAAATTTTTATTTGAAACTAATTTATATTCAGATAAATAAATGTTTAACTAATTATTTCATATAACTATATTATTTTGTTTAGAAATATGATATTCACCTATCTTTATTTTTCATATATTGTGACAACATTAGTTCAGGCAAAAAAATTGTTCGCAGCAATATTCTTAATTATTTCATTGCATTCAATAATTAAAAAAATTGATATTAATTTCATATCATATTATAATTACTAAATATAATGCTAAAAAATATACATAATGGATGGACACCTTTTTTTGAAGAAAATAAGAAAGAATTAGAGGCTATTATTTCTAAACTAGATAAAATCAAAGATACAAAAACAATATTTCCATATCAGGACGATATTTTCAGGACACTATTTTATTTCCCACCAGAAGAAACTAAATTAGTAATATTAGGTCAGGACCCATATATTAGTTCTGAAATAATTAATAATACTATAATTCCACAAGCTACTGGATTATCTTTTAGTGTTCCAAATTGTCATAAGAAAATTCCCCCTTCTTTAAAGAATATTTATAAGGAATTAAAAAATTGTTATCCAGAAATTATTATTCCAAATCACGGTTGTTTAAAAAATTGGGTAGAAAATGAAAAAATTATATTATTAAATTCTTCGCTTACAGTGGAAGAGGGGAAATCAAATAGTCATATGAAATTATGGGAAACATTTACAGATAAATTAGTTAAATTTATAAGTGATAAATCACCAAATACTATCTTTTTATTAATGGGTGCATTTGCAATAAATAAAATAGAACGAACTTCCATTTTACAAAATAATATAGGTGTAGCTATATTTACTACGGTTCACCCTTCTCCATTATCCGCGCACCGTGGGTTTTTTGGTTCTATGATATTTAAAAAAATAAATGATTATATGATATCACGTAATATCACTCCAATTAAATGGATATAAATATTGAATAAATTATATAAAGATATGTTATCTCTATATATAGCTTAATGGACAAACTAGATAAATATTTAGATATGACGGATGAAGACGTTGATAATTTGTTAATGGGTGTTGTGTTAGATAAATCTTCCAATGAACATTGTAGGAATGTTTGTAAGAATTGTAAGAGTCCAAATTTAGTATTAGATGAAAAGAAAAATCATATGGTATGTACAGATTGTGCAGTCATTAATGAAGAATATTTGGATGAGAATCCTGATATTGTAAATAATGATAACGAGGGTAGTAATACATCTCATTATGGTGCACCTACTAGTTTTTTCTTTCCAAAGGCATCTTTAGGAACAAAAATTGTGGGAGATAAACGTCTAAGTATGTTACAGAATCAAGGACAAATGCCTTATAAGGAAAAAAGTTTGATGATAATGATTGAGAATATTCAAACAAAATTAAAAAATGCTCGATTTACTCAGACTATTATTGATAGTGCAAAGATTTTATATAAGAAAGTATCAGAATCTGTACATCTGAAAGGTAAAAGAAAGGGTAAAAATATTATTATGCGTTGTATTAATCGACGTAGTATGATTGCAGCTTGTTTGTTCCACGCGTGTAAATTACAAAAAGAAACACGAAGTCCAAAAGAGATTGCAGATATTTATGATTTAGAAATTAAACATGTAAATCGCGGTTGTAGAAAGTTTTGTGACATTATTGATTCAAATACGCTATTCTATCAAATTAAGAGTTCTCAATCAACAGATTTTATTGAGAGATTTTCAAAGAAATTAAACATTGATAAACAATATATAACAATTGCAAAAGATGTATCTAATAATATTCACAAATTAGATTTGGCGTCAACTCACGAACCTCCATCAGTTGCAGCAGGATGTATATTATTGGTAACTAATTTTTATAATATTCAACTTAGTAAAAAACAAATTTCTGATATTTTTGGTATTTCAGATGTAACAATTAGTAAAACATTTAGAAAGATTTGGCCTTATCATAAGATTGTGTTATCTAATAAAATAACTGATTTAATTCTTGAGAAAAAGAACTCTCAAAATACTTCAGATACTAGTATTAATAAGAGTAATCTTATCCTTCAGGATTCACCAGATGAAGATAATATTAAGCACAAGAAGAAAAAACAACTTATTAATGAAGATTCTGATGAAGAAGATGAAGTTACGTTTGATTCATCGGAGTCTGATTTTGATTCATCTGAAGAACATTTAAATGAATATGATGTATAAAACTAGATTTTAATATTTATTTATAATTATATAAACAGTTTCTTTAACAAAATTTCCAATTATATTATATCAGCATTCGCCATATGTATTATAAAATAAATTCTCTAAAGGTTAATGAATATCTAACATTTTTATTAGGAGATTTTAATAGTGAATGTAAATAAGATTTTTGACTATTACCAGACATTATAAAAAGGGAACCACTTTCCAATTCGAATGATATTTTATCTTCTTTATTTTCAAAAAAGAGCGTACGTATATCTCCCAATGATAATATAATAATAATAGGTTCTTCTCCAAAAGACTCTTGTGAATCTCTATGTGGTGCAATAAAATGGTCTCCATTCGGATATTTATTAACTAAACAACTATTTATTTGTAACTTTCCTGAATACTCTGAATTATTAATATAATTTTGAATTATATTAATAATATTTTTAATCATATTATCCATTTTAAAAGATTCCCATTGAGGATATCTTTCTCTCCACATAGGACAAAAATATTTATTTTCTGTTTGATACCATTTTTGAAATCTAGAAAACCCATTTGAAAATTGTGGCGTTGGAACAAAATCATCAGTGTTTTCTAAATAATTAAATAATTCGTATTCTTCCATTTTATTCATAAAATTTGGAATATATTTAAACATATTATTTGTCATTAAAAATATAATATTTATATATTTATTAATATCTAATTCAATTTTTATAATTATCGAGTAAAATAAGATAATTATATATATATTGCAGCGTTCAATTTTTATAATTATCGAGTAAAATAAGATAATTATAAAAAAATATCAAACTTTATTTAGAAGGTTCATTTCTTCATAAAATAAATATTATTAATAGTCATCATAACCCACAAAAGTATTAAAGAATAATGCAATGTCTTGCATATATTTCATTGTTTCAGCTTCATCTCGATATATTATACAAGATAAGCAAACACAATCATCATCGTGACTGGGTGGATTTGTTTTGGCATATTCACCTTGATGCCACAATTTTGTGGCACGCGCTTTTAAGTGAACTATTTTGCTATGTTTTGGAACACATGCGAGTTTTTTTGAAGCAGGTTTCTTGGTTTCAAGAAACTCTCTCTTAGACATCTTTCTTTTAGTGTGTGTTGGTAGATATGATGATTTGACAAACTTATTGTCAGATTCTGTATGCTCATCATAATCATAGTTTGGAAGCAGTGGTTTTGCCTCGATAATAGATGATATACACTTTTTAGTTGATGGTTTGGTCGCCAAACTGGAAAGAAGTTGAGTATAAATGACCGAATCTAATGAAAGACCGTTCATAAATTTATCTAAATAAGATTTACCTGGACGGTAATAATAAACAGAACCGTTCTTAAAAAAGAACTGGTTACTATCAAGGAACTGAATTGAATGACACATCATTATGATATTTTTATATATTACTTATTAATTAATTTTTTTTCAATTTTTATAATTTGAAATCATTGGTTTCATTATATTAATATTTTATCAACTATATCATCAATATAATCTACAAATTCTACTTTAAAGTTATTATCTATAAGATTAGGATATTTTGTTTTAATTTCTTCAATATCCTTCTCATTCTCTTTTGGTACAAAAACAAGCTTGACTCCCGCTTTCTTTGTCCCCATTAATTTAAAATTCAAACCACCAATTTTTGTAATTTTACCAGTCAATTCAATCTCACCGGTCATTCCAATATCATTTCTAATTGGTTTATTTAATATTCTTGATATAAAGGCAGATGTAAAAGCACATCCTGCGCTTGGACCATCTTTGGGTGTTGAGGTAGAAGGTGTATGTACGTGAAATCCATATTTGAAATGATTAATTAGATATTTATCTAAATTCTTACCAATTATATCCTTATATTTATTACAATTTCGTCTGATATAATCAATAGCAGATGTTAGAGAACATTGTACAGATTCTTTCATTACATCGCCTTGTTTACCAGTTAATTTAATCTCAAAAGTGTTTGGACTTGATGAAAAATTATTAAATATTTGAATTGGTATAATTCCACCCTCACCACCAGAGGTTGCATACATACCATTAATAATACCAACTAATGGTTTCTCGTGAATTTTTGTGAAATCATTCTTAGGTAAATCAAGGATTCGTATTATCATTTCTTTTGTTATTTCTTTAATTTCACCATCTTTGAAATCATTTTGCATATGGATTCTATCTAAATTGAGAGTTAAGAAGATTTGTTCTATTTTTCTTTTAATTGAGCGAACACCCGCTTCATTAGTATAATTTTCCACTATCCATTCTATCAAATTATCATTTATATTTATCCACGATTCATTCTTCAATCCTACTGACTCTGCAATTTCCGGGATTATGAATTCTTTTACAATTTTAATTTTATCCGATAATACATATGCACCAACTTGAACTTGTTTTAATCTATCTAATAAAATTGGGTCAACTAATGATGCATCATTATAACTGAAAATCATAATCACTTTATCTAATGGAAAATCTATACCTTGAAAAAATCTATCTTGAAATGTTTTATTCATATTTGGATCAGTAAGATGAATAAGAATACTTGTTATTTCATTTATGGAACCATGTTTAGAACAAGCCTTATCTAACTCGTCAAAATATAATATACAACGTGATTGTCCCATTTCTACCATTTTTTTTATAATTAAACCAGGTTGAGAACCAGAATAAGTATAACCGTGACCATGTAATATTTCACCGTCATTTTGACCACCTAATGTAATTTCTGCAAATGGTATATTTAATGCTTTACTAACAGATTTTGCTAATAAGGTTTTACCTACACCAGGAGGACCCACTAAACCAAAACTTGTTCCTTGACTAGATGGATTTGAAATCCATTTACCAATTGTTTGTAATAAACCCTTCTTAGCTTCTTCGTGACCATATGATAATTTCTTTAATTTATCTTCAACTTCTAATAAATATTGTTTTGATTTCATAGAATCCCCACATATATTTTTAAAGAATAAATCATCATTAGGGGATGGCCATGGAAAATTTAATATATTTTTAACAAAAGTTAGTTGTTTATAATATTCATTATTATTTGATTTCATTTCTTCTATTTTCTCAAGTACAACTGATTTTATATTATTAGGAATATTTTTATTAGTTAGTAACTGTTTTTTATAATCAATATCTTCTACAGATAGAGATTTTAATTTTTCAAGTTCATTCTTAATATTATTTGTGGATTTCTTTATTTTTATTAATAAATAGTGTGGTAGTCTTTGGGATAATAAGGTATAAATATATGATTTATCATTGTTATTTATTTTCTTTTCTTTGGATAATCCTAATAATAAACCCGCAATATCTGCATTATCTTCATTACCTAATAATAAAAGAAAAATAACATCAAACATTTTTTTAATTTCGGAACCTTTTGATATGAAATCTTTCATAATATTTATAAATGTAGAATTAGAAACTTCCATATATTCTTGATATGATTGTTCAAGGTGTTTAATATAATTTTTAGGATTCATACAATATATATTTCCTAAATAATCATATCTTATAAATTTTTTTATAAATTTGGAATCAATTGTTGATTTTCTTAAATCTAACATAATTTTTGATTTTATTTTTTGTAAGGAACTATAATTTATTTCACAATATTTTATTAAACACGATAAACTATCGGTTATAAAAATTCCTTCTATTTTTATATATTCATTTACATTCTTATTTGTTCGTATCCATAATTCTCTTCCTAATTCTAATAAATCAGAGGTTCTATTTTGGTCCCAATTCATTGGAATTCTCCAATAATAAGGTTCTGTATGTGCTGATACTTCAAAGAAATTTACTTTATAAGGTATAAAAATTTTAGATACTTCTGATATTATGAGTTGTTGCTCCTTATTTAGATTTAAATTATTATTAAATATCTCAATAATATCTGTTATATTTTCATAACCATTATCATAAATTAATGTTAATAATTGAGATTCTTGAAAATATAATGGTAAATCTTTATTCATATTAATAATACCAATTATTTGTTCAATCGTAGTATCAGTTTTTATTATATCATATAACTGTTTAATCATACTATCTAACATATCATTTTTATCTAATTCATCTATAATATATTTATTATATGATGAATTCAGATTTTTTGATATAGAAAATATAGAACTTAAAATTTGATTTTTCTGATTCCAATCAATAATATTATTATAAAATAAATTTTCTATATGTTTTTGGAGTTTTAATATTAAATCAGATAAATATTTATATCTATATTGTAATATTTTCAATTTAAAACTTTTAATTGAATTATTATTCATTATTTTTCGTTAGATTTTAAATTTATTTCATTCTAATATAATTTACATTAACGCGTTTTCAATAAAATAAATCAGAGACTACAATATTATGCTTAAACAATAGAAATTATATTTAAAAGAAACTGAACGCATTTAAAACAATTGTAGGTGAGTTTGATTTAAAAAAATAATCTATTATTAAAGTATATAATGCCAGGTAAAAACTCAAAACAATCCACTAAAACTGTTACTGAAACTCCCGTTGAACCAGCTGCTGTTGCTCCAGTTGTTGCAGCTGCTCCAGTTGTAGAAGCCGCTGAAAAATCAGTTGCTGCTACCACTCAAAAGGGTGGCAAGAAAAGTGTTGCTAAGCCCGCAGTCCCAGCTGTTGAAGCTGCTGCTCCAGCCTCTAAAGCCGCTGAAAAACTAGCTGTTGAAGCTGCTGCTGAAAAACTAGCTGTTGAAGCTGCTGCTCCAGCCTCTAAAGCCGCTGAAAAACTAGCTGTTGAAGCTGCTGCTGAAAAACCAGCTGGTGCCCCTGCTCAAAAGGGTGGTAAGAAAGCAGCAGCTAAGACTGCCACTCCAGTTCTTGAAGCATCTCCAGTTGCCAAAAAAGGTGGTAAGAAAGCTACTGCTAAGGAAGCATCTGACAAACCTGTTACTGCTACCCAAAAGGGTGGTAAGAAAGCAGTTGCTAAGCCAGCTGCTCCAAAGAAGGTTGTCAAGCAAACTGCTGAAAAACAAGCTGGTGGTGATGAAGAAGCTGATGAAGATTCTAGTGACCGTCGTATTCGTTCATTCAAAGTTAAACTCCCTAATCGTGAAGATTTCGAGGGTCGTTTCACTGGTTTGACTCCATACCAAGCTGCCAATAAGGCTCTCAGCAAGTACTTCCGTGAAACCGAAAAGCCTCTTGTTGAGATTACTTTCAGCATTTGCGAATCAACCCGCAAGAGCCGCAAGTCTGTCTATACCTATGTAGGTAAGAGACAAAAACTTGAGACTCCAGTTGTTTACAAAATTCAAGACGGTCGTGAGATTGTAAAGAGCTTCAAAAACTCACTCAAGAAGGTTAAGAAATCAGATTCCTCTGCATCTGCTTAAATATATGTATTTTAAATTATTTCTAATATTTTATAATGATTAAAATATTACTTATAATATTATTTATAGTAGCTATAGATATGATAATTAATAGAACTATGGATAAATTTTCTTCTGAGTCATCTTCAAATACAAAATATATTATAACAGATGATGAAATATATTATCCATTAGTTGATAATGGGCATACTTTTGAGTATTCACGATTTAATTATATAACTAAAGAGGTTAAACATAAATATGCGAAAGCAATGATGAAAGAAATCACTAAAGACCATCCTAAAATATTAGTATTAGGTGTTGCATTGGGAGGAATCATTATAAATATTTTAGATAAATATCCTCAATCCCAAGTTACTGGTATTGATATAACAGATGAATATTTCGATTTAGTAAAAAAATATTCAGATACATCTCGATTAGAATTAATAAAAACTGATGCAGAACATTATATCAGTAACACAGCATTTGATATTATTCTATGTGATATATTTGATGGTTTATCAATGCCATCATTCATATTAAGTAAACCATTTTTAGATAAAATTAATAGAATGATATTACCCAAAGGTAAATTTGTAATAAATACAATACGTATTGATAATATGATAATGCAACAAAAATTACATAACTCATTTACTAATAATAAAATTAGTCGAACTAATTTAGGAGATAATAATGTTTATACCATATCTTTTTAATAATGAAGGTATTTTTTTAGTGAAATGCATAATATTTCACTAAAAAAATTGTTATTTTATGTTATTCATTATATATAATTAATTATAATGAATAAAATATTTGATATTGTTGTTTTCCATTATCCTTGTCAAGATGGTTTAGTATCTGCTTGGGTTGCTAATTTATATCATAAAGCAAACGATAAATTGATTGAATTATATCCAATTCAACATGGTACACCTCTTAATGTTGAACGCTTAAGAAATAAGAAGGTATTATTTTGTGATTATGCACCAGCTGATTGTTATATTGATGATCTAGAAAAAGATATTTGTACTAGTATGATGATCCTTGATCATCATATCACTGCAGCTAATCGAATTAATAAATCGTATGCATATTTTGATATGAATCGTTCAGGTGCTGGTATTGCATGGGATTACTTTTTTAATAGCAAGCGACCTGACTTTATTAATTGGGTAGAAGACCGGGATTTATGGACTTGGAAATATAATGAAACTGCAAATTTTTATGCAGGAATTCAACTAGTGTTATCAACACTAAAAACTGATAATTATGATGGAATGTTTAATATTCTAGATGAATTGTATAATGTTCCCAATAAGACATCATATTATATTGAATTGGGGGATCTTATTAATCGTTCGATTCAAAATAAAGCATCTAGTATTGCATATAATCATAGTAAGAAGAGTGAACGATATATCAGAGAAATGAAAGAATATAATATATGTATTGTTAATTGTCCTACAGATATTATATCAGAAGTTGGGTCAATCTTAACCAAAGATTATAATTTTGATTTTGCAGTACTATGGCGATATAATAATCCTACTGCTGAATATATTGTTAGTATGCGTTCCAACAACATCGGCAAAGCATCTATTGATGTTTCTGAAATTGCGAAACAATATGGTGGTGGAGGTCACAAGAATGCTGCTAGTTTTTCAACTAAAATTAATCCTAGTGTATTATTTCAAACCATATCTAATACTTCAAATTCATTATCATACTGACTTATTAATATGAAATCCTTAATAAAATCTATTTCTTTTGTATCTGTTTTATGAGTCATATTATTTTGTAATTTATTATCTGTTTTATGAGTCATATTATTTTGTAATTTATTATCTGTTTTATGAGTCATATCATTTTGTAATTTATTATCTTTTGTATCTGTTTTATGAGTCATATTATTTTGTAATTTATTATCTGTTTTATGAGTCATATCATTTTGTAATTTATTATCTTTTGTATCTGTTTTATGAGTCATATCAGATTGTAATTTATTATCTGTTTTATGAGTCATATTATTTTGTAATTTATTATCTGTTTTATGAGTCATATCATTTTGTAATTTTTTTATATCAATAACTACATCTTTTGGTGTAACTGGACGAGTCCTTAGTACTTGTTGTTCTATAATATTTTGCGGTACTTGACTATAACGATGATTTGGTATTTCAGCTTCATTAAATAATCCCATAAATTGTTTACCAGTAATTTGTATTTCTTTACAAAAATCACCCCAAAAGAAATACCAATAATCTAAACATGAATAATTATTCATTTTATTATATAGTATAATATATTTATTTATATAATTTCAAATTCATCTTCTGAGTTTTTATTATTTTTCACAAGAGGATATTTAAGATTTTCCACCTTACCAGAACTATTCTTAACTTTGTCTGAAATAGCAACTAATATCTCCGTATTAATAGGTTGTTCATCAATTTTAATTGTAAGCTGCGGTTTAGGTGCTTCTACTTCTTTAGTTTCTACAACAGATATAGGAACGTCTTCATTTCGTTCCATATTTGTGTCAATCGTAATTGTTTTTAAAATATTTTGAATATTAATAGAACTAACAATTTTAATATCTGAAGGTTTCTTTTCATTATATTTCCCCTCTTTATTAATATAATCTTTGCAATCAGAATATTTATTAATACAAGATATTACACAGCCTTTACAAGAACAGCTATTTCCCATCTATTATTATTTAAATTAATATATTTTTATATATTAATTCATAAATATTTCAAGAGTTTGTCAAATTCTAACAAAGTTATAAATTTCTTCACACTTTTTATTAAAAATATTAATTTGTTCTTCCCAATTTATATTAGTATTATGAAGAATCATATCTAATCTACTATTTATCAATTCAATCAATTGTATTCCTCCGTAAGAATCTAATTTAATATTACCGCATTCCATCTCATTCTTCAAATATAAACATAAATTATTTAATTCCATTTTATAATCTCTAGTATTCTGTTCAGAATCAAGTTCTGAACAAAATTCTAATTTATCTTGTATATATTCATCTGTAACTGTATTATAAGATAATTGTTCTAATATTGGATTTAAAAATTCATCTAATTTAGGATTTTTAATTAATAACAAGTCTATTCTATTTTTTAATTCTCTCTTTCTTTCCTCAAGAAAGATTTTATCTATTTCCATCATAGGTTCAGTGCTATCTAATGATACTGTTCCCAATACACTATATTTATTCTCTAATTCATTTAATATTTCAACTAATTGTAAATTATTCATACCATTTATTTCCTCCTCAATTTTATTAAAATATTCTATCATAATCATTTTATCATCATTACTTATTATATTATTTACTTGTAAATTAATAAGTGAATTCTCAATATAGGTCCTAATAAGATAAATATTTTGAGATTTACCCAACTCTTCTTGGTCACTACTATTCATCTTATCAGCTTGTTCCAATAATTTATCAATCGTATTACTATCAATAGTAGGAATATCTTTTATTAAAATAGTTTTCTCAATCCCTGATTTCCTGTCAATAACAGTTACATTTATAATACTATTCATATCTACTTTGAATGATATATCAATAATTGGCACACCACCCATAGATACTTTATCAAAAATAAATTCACCAATTAATGAATTCCTATTAGCTATAATTCTTTCACCTTGATAAATCTTAATTTTAATTGTTGAATCTGAAGGTGAATCAGTTGTATATCGTTGATTTCTTTTCACAGGTAATGGTGTATTTTTTGGAATAATAACTGAATAGGTACCGTCAACTAATTCAACACCTAGTGATAGAGGTACAACATCTAATAAAACAACTTCATCAGATAAAGTAAACTTATTTTCTATTATACCACAATATAAACCCGCGCCTTCAGATACAACAGATTCTAGGTTAGGGTGTATCCAAGGAGTCATTTTAGTTATTTTCTTTACTATCTCTTGTAATATGGGAATTCTACTTGTACCACCAACTAATATAACATAATTAATATTAGAACTTTCTGTATTATAATTTGTCATTATACTTTCTAAAACATTTCTCATTTTTTCAATTAATTGATATGAAAGATTTTCAAATTTGGTTTTACTCAAAAAATATGTAGTATCTTGTGCAGTCATATTTAATTTAATCTCATAAGAATCTAAATATGTTAATTTCTCTTTTATTTTTTGAGCTTGTAACCATAAAATATTATCAGATGTTTTGATAGTTCGTTTCATATCTGATACTATTAATTCTGTAAAATTATTACCACCTAAATCATTCAAACCTTCAGAATGTATTACCTCAAAGAATAAATCAGTCTTTTGTAAAATTGTAAAATCCATAGTACCACCTCCTGTATCTATAACTAATATTTTTTCCTCAGCCTTAGAAGAATGATTCATTCCATAAGCAAGAGCTGCCGCAGATGGTTCATTAATAATACGAATAACCTCAAATCCAACTGAAATGAAACTATAACGTATTATTTCACGTTGCATATCAATAAAATTTGAAGGTACTGTTATAACTGCCTTAATATTATTTGTTGTTCCTAAATATTTTATTATTAAATCGGAAATATGTTTGAAGAAAATGACTAATAAATCAGTATGAGTAAAAGTCATATTATCTAATATAAAAGTAGTATCAGTTCCTATAGTTGTTTTAAAACTGTGTACTACATCAGTGCAAGCTAAAGGAATATAATTGCCACAATAAAAATTACCATTCATTCTACCTATTTTAGAAGGGATTGTCTTATACACTCCATCTAATAATGGTTTTGATTTATTATTATCAAAAATAGATATCACAGTATTGGTTGTACCAAAATCAATACCTACTAATATGTTCATTAACCATATTAATAAAAAAAATAGTAATCAAACGCCACAATTTATTGTAACTTTACTTTCCCCTTATTATTAATCAAACCAACCACCTTAGCTGGTTTATTATACATAATACTATATAATTCATCTGTTTCCAAATCACGTAGATAGTAATTCTTTTTATAGACAAGTAATTCATAACCATTGATTTCTTCAAAACTTTCTGGATCAAATACTACTTCGGTAGATACTTCGGTAGGTACTTTGGTAGATACTTCAATTGGTTCTGGTTTTTTTGTTTTCAATTTATCTAACTGAGATTCTAGAATTTTAATATAATTATTTTTTTCATCTAATTGTTTATTAATTGATTGAATCATAGAAACCTTAGACATATTAGTTAATTCTTCACGTTGTTGTTTCATTTCTTGTTCCATAATATTATACTGATTTATTTTATGTTCTAAGTCTTTCTTCAATTTAATATTTTCTTGATAAAGTTCTTCATAATTATTCATATCCAATTCAAGAGATTCTAAAGATTTTTTAATTTCTTTAAAAATGTTTGATGTTGACATTTTAGCGGCCATTAATAATATATAAAAAATTGTTTTTATATATTATTAATATCAATTTTTATTTATTTAATGGAAACAAATTATCACAGTATCAAATATATGAAAGAAAATGTTAAATTATTACAATATTTATCAGAATCTAACACGCAATTTAATAAAAGGTTAGAATACATACAAAAATTAGAAAAGGAAAACATAGATTGGAAGGAAGCTACAAGACTTTCCAGAATATGGCATTGTATTAAATATAAAAGATGTAAATACACACCAGAAGTTTATCACAAAGTAACAAAATATGATAAAAAATAATTTATTTGTTAGAAGGCATCTGTGCATTAGCCCAATCTTTATTTATTTTAGTATCAGAAACTTTTCTTGATTGGTCCCAATCTTTTGTAGTAACTACAGGAAAATATCCTGATTCAGATGGACATACTTTGCATGGGGCTGTATTAATGCATACTGGGGGTCTGGGCATGGGTACTTGCCATCTATTAGTATCTAATATTGTATATTGATTGTCCCAATTATTTGCGATATTACCACCCATTGGAGAATAGAACTCGGAGGGTAATTCATCATATTTATGATCTGATTTAGTATCAGACTTGGATGGTTTTACTTTAGAAGTTGCTTTGAGTTTTTCTAATGATAATATGACTTCATCGATAGATAATAATTTAGAGTCTAATTTTAATTTGATATTTTGAATCTCATTCACATCTAATACACCACGTTCATTTAATTCATTGATTAATGAAGAGTAATATTTAGAAGCTATCATAGAACTACTATCAATTGGTTGTTTCATATTTAATTGTTCAGTTAATTGATTAATCTTAAGTTCAAGGTCTCTCTTAACTTTTGCAACTTCAACACCACAACTACTAGTTGGTGCCATTGTTGCTTTTGGTGATGGTGCCATTGTTGCTTTTGGTGATGGTGCCATTGTTGCTTTTGGTGTTGGTGCCATTGTTGCTTTTGGTGATGGTGCCATTGTTGCTTTTGGTGATGGTGCCATTGGTGCCATTGTTGCTTTTGGTGATGGTGCCATTGTTGCTGCAGGTAAAACTAATTTTGAAAAATCGGGTAATTTAGGAGCGACAGTAGGGACAACTCCCAACCCAGTTTTTACATCAGTTAATTTAGGGACAACTCCCAACCCAGTTTTTACATCAGCTAATTTAGGAACATTAGGAACAAGTCCTAGAGCATCTGCGAAAGCTTCTGTTTTCTTGAATACAAAACAATCGACACAAACTAAACCAAAAGCTATTACTAGAATAATTAATAATAAATCTTTATTAGATAAATCTTGAGAAGGAACAAGTTTTAATATGGTGTAAACGAGGCCGATTACAATGACATATTTAACCATATCATTTGAAGAGATTGAATCCATTTATATAACATATTAGATATTTTTTTTATTATATACAATAATTAGGATTAATATAACAATAATGAGTACTAAATTGAGAGAATACATTATAAATAATAGGGATACGTATGGATAAATTCTTTCAGCAAAAGTTGCAAAGATAGGTGCAATTATATCATTCTCTAATTTTGTTTTATTATCCGGTTTATTTATTTCTATAATAATTTTATTAATAAAATCTTTAGTTAATTTATCTAACATTTAATTTATAATTATATTTTATTTTTTTTTAAACTAATAATAATGGGGAATACGCTCAAATATGACGTATTTGATACTTTTTTAGAAGAACGGAAAATTAATGAAAATGTTTCAATTGGTATAACAAAACATGGAGAGTCTATTAGAATTAATAATAATGGGTCATCCCAATTTTATTTACTAGTACGAAAAAAATACATATATCCAACAAAATTAGAATTATATTTTGATGAGAACATAGTATTATTTATAGAAAGAATAAATATAGTAACAAATAATATGTATGAATTAAAATATATGATAGTAAGTGATATGATGTCAACAACAGGAGTTATACCAGAGTATAAGAAAATTGGAAAACAAGCACCTACACTCGATTTAATCTATTCTTTGACATCCGGAATTCAGTGCTTATTGTAATTTAATATAAAAAAATTAGAAAAATTTGATATTAAATTATGTTATAAAGATTTCTAGTATACATATATTAATGTCTATTAATCCAACATATTATAGTGAGGATATCAAGAAGATCGAAAAAATAGAGTTTAGCATTTATAGAAATAAAGATGTTAAACTCTATTCTGCTGTTAGTGGCGATCCTTTTGGTATTGATTTGGCAGAATCTTATGAAAACTATGAACCAAAGAAAGGTGGTCTCGTAGACTTGAGATTAGGACCTTGTGATATTTTATTACCATGTACAACATGTGGACAGACATCAAATGATTGCCCAGGTCATTTTGGTCATACAGAATTAGCAGAGCCAGTATTTCATTTTGGTTTTATTAATCATCTCAAAAATATTCTTCAATGTATTTGTTTGAAATGTTCTAATCTTTTAATTGAAAAGTCAAATTCTATATTTAAGAAATCTCTTGCAAAGAAACCAGAAGCTCGATTCAAAGAAATTAAAACATATACAAAAAATACAAATTTCTGTTATAATTGTGGTGTGGCGGTATCTAAAATTAAACGTGATACAAAAGATAGTGGTTCTGTAAAGATTATGATTGAACGTGATATTGTAGGTGAAGTAAATAAGGAAGACCCTAATGCTATTAAGAAAACGAAAGAATCATTGAGTCCTCGTGATTGTTATAATATTCTAAGAAATATTAATGACGATGATTGTCGTTTACTTGGTTTCAATGTTAAACTCCAACGTCCTGAAGATATGATTATTACTATTTTCCCAATTCCACCAGTTGCAATTAGACCAACAGCTCGTATTGATTTTATGACTTCTGCTACTATGGAGAATTCTCTTACACTTAAAATTTCAGATATCATTACATCAAATAAACGTGTGAGACAACAAATGGAGAAAGAAACAATTTCAAATGAATTATCAACATATAATCAGGATATTTTTAATTTGTTACAATACAATGTAGCAACATATTTTGATAATGAATCAACTAGTATGCCACGAACTGAATTTAAAACAGGTGGTCGTGCTACTAAATCAATTAGCGACCGTATTAAAGGTAAAGCGGGACGTGTTCGTAGTAACTTGATGGGTAAACGTGTCGATTTTAGCGCTCGTTCAGTTATTACATCAGACCCTTACATTGATATTGATATGGTTGGTATTCCAAAGAAGATTGCAATGGAACTTACAATTCCAGAAGAAGTGACTCCATATAATATTAAATACTTGACAGGATTGGTAAAGAATGGTCGTGATAATTATCCAGGAGCTAATTTCGTGCTTCGTGTTAATTTTCGCGATGGTAAACAAGAGATTCAAAAGATTGACTTGAAGTATAGAAAGAAATCAATTCGTTTGAATTATGGCGATACTGTGGAACGTCATAGTGTAGACGGTGATTATGTATTATTTAATCGTCAACCAACACTTCATAAGCCTTCTATGATGGGTCACAAGATTCAGGTTATTGATAATGATGACTTGAACACATTCCGTATGAGTGTGTCAGTTTGTAAACCCTACAATGCAGATTTCGATGGAGATGAAATGAATATCCATTTAGCTCAATCTATCCAAGCTCGTAATGAGTTGAAATTAATTGCAAATGTACAATATCAGATTGTATCAGCAAAAGATTCAAGTCCTATTATTGGTTGTCAACAAGATACTCTATCAGGAGCTTATTTATTGACTGAACCAAGTGTAAGATTAAAGGGTTGGGAAGTAGCTAATATTTTATGTAATACAACATCTGATATTAAAATGTCAATTGATATGGATAAGGAATATACCGGTCACGAAGTTTTCTCATTTATTATTCCAGAGGGAATTAATATGAATGCTGGGATTGTGATTAAAAATGGTAAATTGATTTCAGGTCATTTGAATAAGGCAGCTCTAAGTTTCGCAAAGAACTCAATTATTCATTTTATTTGGGATAAGTATGGTCCCAACAAGACAAGACGTTTTATTGATGATGCACAAAGACTTGTTCTTAATTATCTGTTATTACGCGGTGAAACAATGGGTTTTAATGATTGTATGATTGATGACAAAATGTTTAATCAAGTTGAACAATATATGAATAACAAGATTTTAGAATCAAAATACAATATTACCCAATATGAAAATGATACTGACCAACTTTCACATTCTACAATTGAGAGTGCATTGGCAGGAGATGTTAATACCATTGGTCCCGAAGTAGGTCAAATGTTAATGTCTCATTTGAATGTAGATAACTTTTTATGGGCTGCTGCTAAATCAGGTGCAAAAGGTGATGCAAGTAACGTAGCAAAAGTTATTGGTTGTTTTGGACAGAATAACGTTGAGGGTGTACGTATTAAGAAGAAGATGGAAGGTCGTAGTCTCATGTACTTTCACAAAGACGATGATACTCCAGAGGCTCGTGGGTTTGTTAAGAATTCGTTCATGACCGGTTTACGAGGGTTTGAATTCTTCTATAATACAATGGCAGGTCGTGAAGGTCTCATCGATACAGCCATTAAATCTGTAACTCGTGAAACTCCTATTATTATTATTGAAAATAATCAACCCAAGTATGTTGAAATTGGTGTATGGATTGATAAGCTCTTAGAGCAAAATAAAGATAAAGTATCCCACGAGAAATATCTTCAGATGGAATTACTTGATTTGCAAAATAAAGTATATATTCCAACAATGGATTATGATGGTAATGTTACTTGGGGTGATGTATCAGCAATTACACGACACGATCCCGGTGAAGTATTATATGAGATTAAGACAAGTGGAGGGCGAAATGTAACAGTTACTGCAAGCAAGTCTTTATTAATTTGGAATAATATGACTAATCAATTTAAGGAAGTCTTAACTCCCGAGATTAAGGTTGGAGATTTTGTACCAGTTACTTCAAACTTGTGCAATCCACCAATTGTTAACCGATATATTGATGTATCTGCCTACTTACCAAAGACAGAATATATTTATGGGACAGATTATAATAAAGCAACTCGATTGATGAATGAAACTATGCAAGAACGTGCTAAGATTCCAGAAGGATGGTGGAATACAAATAATGGAAAAGAATTCACTTTGCCATATACTAAGAAAGCATCATTACAGCGTTGTATGATTCGTTCTAATCAAGAGTCTATTAAAGATGGTTATGTATTTCCATATGCAGCTAGACGTTCTGATATTTTATTCCCTGATAAATTTGAACTTAATCAGGAGAATGGTATTTTCATAGGTCTATTCCTAGCAGAAGGTAATGTAAATAATTCATCGGTTAGAATTACTAATACAAATGATAATATTAAAAATTTTGTAAAGTCTTGGTTTGACAAGCATTCTATTAAATGGGATGAGGAAGACCGTATTAATAAGATTGGTGGAAGAACTAACTCTATCAGAGGGTTCTCTGATATTTTCGCAACATTCTTAACAAACTTGGTAGGACACGGTGCTGAGAATAAGTATGTGCCAACAGAAGCATTTATTGCTCCTGAAGAATTTGTTGTAGGTTTATTAAATGGTTATTTTTCAGGTGATGGATGTATTACTAAAAATTCAATTGATTCAACATCAGCATCAAAGAGATTAACAGAAGGTATTTCAATGTTATGTTCTCGTATTGGAGTTTTCTGCAAAGTCTATACAACCCAATTAAAAAATAATAATTTGAATACCAAAAATATTAAACCCTCATATAGAATCAGAATTTCTGCTCAATGGGCTAAACAATTTGCTATGAAAGTAACTTTAATTGAAAACACTAAGAATGATAAAATGAGAGGAAAGAAGTGGTCTTCATCACATCTTAATTATAAAGAAATTAATAATGTGGTTCTTGATGATATTGTTGAAATTAATATGATTGATGTTAAGAATCATCCCAAAGTATATGATCTCACTATTCCATCAACATTCAACTTTGGTCTAGCTAATGGTCTTCAAGTACGTGACACTGCACAGACTGGATATATTCAACGACAACTCATCAAGGGATTGGAAGATTTATCAATCCGTTACGATGGTACAAATCGTAATTCACGTGGTATTATTATTCAAACAGTGTACGGAGAGAATGGTATCAATCAGTCGACACAAACCGAATTGTTACTTGATATATTGAATATGGATAACAAGACATTAAAAGAGAAATTATGTTTTAGTCCCGAACAAATTAAAAAGATGGCGGGTAACAAGTCATTAAAATTATCAGAGAAAGAGCTTGATGAATTTAATGATAAGCATACTGTTAAATTAATGGAACTTAGGGATGAGATGCGTGATATTCAGAGACGAGCTCTTCTTAACTATAAAGTGATGGAAGAGAAGTATGTTAGTCCAGTTAATCTCTATCGTATTACACAATTCTATTCTAATAAGAAAGAGCATCTTGAATTGGACCCACAATATGTAGTAGATAAGATTGAAGAGTTTTTGAATAATTATGACAATCGTCTTATAACTGCAATGAAGCCAACTGATAAATTTATGAAAGCTGATGACCGTCGACTTAAATTCTTATTAGAAGTTGCATTGAATGAGTATTTATCACCAGCCAAATGTATTTTTGAATATGGATTAACAAAAGACCAATTCAATAAGATGATGGAAGAAATCCGTATGAGTTTTATTAAATCTATCATCGAACCTGGTGAAATGGTTGGAATTATTGCAGCCCAGTCCGTTGGTGAGCCGACGTCACAAATGTCGGTCATATCATCTACAAAATTAAAACTCATTGTGAAAAATAAGGAAACAAAAACAGTTAGTTTCTATTCAGGTGAGATTGGTAAGTTATGTGATAAGTTAATTAATATGAATCCAGATACAACTTATAATACTGGTCATATTAATAGCGTAGAAACTGATTTGGTAAATAGCGATGAGTATTATATTGTTGGTGTTGATGAGAAAGAAACTACTCATTGGAATAAGATTTCTCACGTTAGTCGCCATCCAGTTAATGGAATGCTTATGACAGTTACAACAAAAAGTGGTCGTAGTGTTACTACTACAATGAGTCACTCTCATTTAATTCGTAAGAATCAAACAGTAGAACCAATTACAGGGTCTGATTTGAAGGTTGGTATGCGTATCCCTTCAGCTCGTAGTATTGATAACACATTTGTTGTTGATACGATTAAAATTGGTAATATGGAATATAAACTTGATAATTTGTTTGGTTGGTTTGTAGGTGCCTATTTAGCAGAAGGTAGTATCTCAAATACTTCTATTAGCATTAGTAATATTTCAGAATATTATATTAAGAATACAAAAGAATTTGCAAAGCGTTTTGATAGAGATGCTAAAGATAGACATCACATGGGTGAATATGGTCCCAGTGTATCAACCATATTTAGTTGTAAAGTGTTAGCAGATTATATGGTTGAGATGATGGGTAATGGGTCATTTGTCAAACGTGTACCTGACTTTGCATTCACAGCTCCTAATGAATTTAAGGCTGGTTTATTACAAGGATATTTTGATGGTGATGGCAATTTTCAATCTGATAAATCTAGAAAACAAATTCGTGCTTGCAGTAGAAGCGAACAACTTATTAAGGATATTGCATTGCTATTAAATTACTTTGATATTTTTGGTTCAATTAAGAAACAAAATGTTAAAGGGGTGCCAATGTATAATTTGGCAATGTCTGCTCGTTACAGTATATTATACAAGCAACACATTGATTCAGTCTTGCATAAAGATAAATTAAATGATATGGTTGAATATGCAGAACGAGATGATGCTCATAACTTGTCAGATGAAATCGATAAGATTAATGGTCTTGGAGAAATTATTGCAAATTGTGGTAAAGTGTTAGGAATGGAAGGCCAAAGCCGAACTTATGGAAGATGGTTGAAGAAAGAATCTATTGGCCGTCGTACATTACAAAAATATATTGGTGAGTTTAAAGCTCATACAAAAGCCAATATGATTCAACGTGAATTAGCAATCTTAAAACAAGCAGTCGAGTCTAGTGTTATTTGGGATGAAATTGTTGATATCAAAGTATATACTCCCGACCAAACAGAATATGTATATGATTTTACAGTACCTGGTAATCAGACTTTTATGGTAGATAGCGGTGTTATTGTTCATAATACCCTCAATACAAAACACTTTGCAGGTGCCGCTGGTAAGAGTTCAAAGAACAGTGGTTTGAATCGTATTCAAGAACTAGTTCATTATTCAAAAAATATTAAAAGTCCTATTATGACAATTTATTTCAAAGACATCTATGCAACTGATAGAAGTGCTCTTAATAAGTTGGTTAGTTATTTCAAACATCTCTCTATCAGACAATTGATAGCAAGTGCAGAGATATATTATGATTTAGGGTTGAATGATACTATGGGTAAAATAATTAAATCAGATAATGTGGCAAGTCCATTTTATGTGAATAATATGAAATCAGATATTAGTTCATTACCATTTGTATTTAGAATTAAGATGGATATTGAAAAAATGTTGGACAAAGAAACAACATTACTTGATATTAAAACCAAGTTTATTTCTCATTGGTATAAGAACTATACTAATCTGAAAAATCTTAAGAAAAATGAAAAGGAAGTAATTAGTCGAATTAGTAGATGTGCAATTTTATCTAATAGCCCGACGGATAAAGACCAGATAATTCATATTCGTTTTAGTATGAGTAGTTTCAATTATAATATTATTACAGAGTTCCTTCGTATGGTCTTTGATGATATCACATTAAAGGGTATTGAGAATATTGATGATATTGAGTTAACACACGAACGTTGTATTAAATTTGATAAGATGACTGGTGAGATTAAAGTGGACAAAGAGCCTGTTATTGAAACAGATGGAATTAATATTGAGAAGATGCGTATGATGAAAGGTATTGATTTCACACGAACTAGATGTAATGATATTGCAACAATATTAAGATTATATGGTATTGAGGCGACACGACAGGTTCTGATTAATGAACTGACCACTACGTATGGTAGTTCAAAGATTAATCATAACCATCTTTCATTACTAGTAGACCAGATGTGTCACTTGGGTGAAATCACTTCAATTGATAGACACGGTATGTCTAAAATTGATATGGACCCAATTGCAAGAGCATCATTCGAAAAAACAATGGACCATTTTATTAATGCTGCTATGTTTAATGAAAAAGATACTATGAAGTCGATAAGTAGCCGTATTGCAATTGGTCGTGTAATCAATGGTGGTACGGGTTCATTCGATTTGATGCTTGATACGAAGAAGTTAGAAAATTCAGAATATACAGAAGATGAGACTGGCGGTCGTGTGACATATATTCCATTGGAAGAAGAACCATTACTCCGCGATATTATGACTAATATGATGGGTAAGAGTAAGTTCTTTGTACCTAAATAATTTGATTTATGCTATAGTTTACTCCATTTTTTAATTTTATTTTTAGTTTCTTTAATTATCCAAATATTTACATCATTTCCTTTCTTCTTTGTAGCATAAAAACATAGTTTTTATACTAGAAAGGTTTTCTTTGTA
>Ga0214919_10000727_pt1 | contig 56407 bp, 44 predicted proteins | sample LL1503_MetaG_FD_177994 | JGI IMG/M metagenome (GOLD analysis project Ga0214919, IMG submission 177994) | Freshwater microbial communities from Lake Lanier, Atlanta, Georgia, United States - LL-1503 | ecosystem: Environmental > Aquatic > Freshwater > Lake | place: USA: Georgia | collected... | reverse complement strand
AAAAGAATGGGGTAGTTAAAAAAGAGCACAAGCATCTTATTCAGCAAAAATCGAAGAAGGTTGGTGGCGTAAATGAAGAAAAAAAGGTAGCAGTATGCTTATTAAATGCTTATAGTTGGAATGGGTATAATACAAAACGAGATAATTTTATAGAAAAGTTTAAAAAATTAATCAGTGAAAAGAGAGTAGATTTGCTGCTTACGCAAGAAGACCAACACGATATTGTATATGATACGAGTGAAAGTGTTAAAGCATATTCATTAAAAGAAGAAAAAGACACAAAGAGGTTTATTTTTAATATGTGTATTAGCACCTCTCTACAATTTTGCAAAGGTATTGTGCCAAGAAATGCTATAATTATAACGGATACTCGGTTTGGTATTACTATTGCAAATTTACATTTAGAAGGCGGGCGTTTTGTAGATACAGAATTAAGCGATGCTACATTTAAAATATATTTAGATATTAAACTAGAATTATTGAGAAAAGTATTAAATCAACGACCTGGTATTATATCGGGTGATTTTAATTCTGTTTTTTGCGAGGATCCAGATTTATTAAATCAAATGTACGATGACCAAATAGCATACTATGTTTCTTGTAGTAAGAAAGCATCATCATTTCCGTCGGATGATGATACAGAAAGCTCTTTAACTGCAGAAGAATCAGGATTGCAAGACAAACTTGGTGTATATCTAATACAAAAATGTCCTAACAATTGTGGTGATAAAGGTAAGGCGACTTTAAGTAAAGACCAATTAATTTCTTGGAATAATGCACCATTTGAATTATTGCAAGAAAGAGGTTATGAATATATAGAGCCAACTAATATAAAAACTGACGGAAAAATAAATCCAACAAATTCAAGAGGAAACAATGTAATAGACCACTTTTGGGTTCATAAATCATTACGTGAAAATTATACTTTCAGCACCGAGATATATGATGGTTTTGGAGAATTAAAAGATAATTTATATGGTAATATGACAGACCACAAACCTCTTGTATTGACTATTGAAAGTAAAATAGATGATACTGCTAAGCAAGGTGCTAAGCAAGGTGCTAAGCAAGGTGCTAAGCAAGGTGCTAAGCAAGGTGCTAAGCAAGGAGTTCTTCCTAGCAAAAGAAAAAGGTCGGGAGCAAGTAAGTAATACAAAATATATAAGGGATTAATCCATTAGGAATATTAAATGGATGATAATAATATATATTTGCTAAATATTAAAACAATTCAGGCTTCTACATTTAAACAAGTAATAGATGCTCTGAAAGAAATACTTATGGATGTTAATTTAGAGATAGATGAGACAGGTATTAAAATAGTTGCAATGGATAACACGCATATTGTTTTGATACATCTTAAACTTGAAGCGGATAAATTTGAGATATATCAATGCGAGAAGAAGCAATATGTTGGGATAAATATGCTGAGGCTGCACGCGCTTATAAAGACAATTACGAACAACGACATATTATCATTATATATCTTGAAAGACGACCCAAATCATCTTGGTATTACCATCGATAACAATGAGAAGAACTATAAAACAAACTATAAATTGTCTGTGCTAGACATAGATGTGCTAAATATCCAAATACCTCCTGTGGATTTTCACACGATTATTAATATGCCCTCTTCGTATCTTCAAAAGATTATTCGCGATATGCATAATTTAGCCGAATTCATTGAGTTCAGGAACATTAATGATAAACTGATTTTGAGTTGCAAAGGGGACTTCTGCCATCAGGAGACTATCTTAGGGTCTGAGAAATCGCAAGCAATCACAATAAAAAAGAATAGCGGCGAAGAAGACCAAGAAATAATTCAAGGAATATTCAGTCTTAAATACTTGTCTATATTTACAAAATGCACTAACCTGTCGAACACAGTAGAAATATATCTTAAAAATAACTACCCAATTATTCTAAGATATACCATAGCATCTCTAGGTGAAATCAAGCTATGCCTTTCGCAGCAAGATATTAGTTAAGCGTATCCAATAAGAATATTAGATACAATAAAAGAAGTTATAATGCCTTTATTTTTGGATATAATATATATTTAAAGTATATATTATGTATTTTGCTCAATGTATTATCTAATACAATAATGATTTCATTCATACAATGAAAGTATTTTTTGGAGTATATAATGTATTCATCAAAAATCATATATTTTATAAAGCGGTTAATTTCGTTGAAAATTGTTTGAAATCGGTTCATTATAAATAAAATTATATTAGATTTCTTTAAGTATAAGAAGTCTTCTTCATATATTCTACACAATAAAAATAATACAATGCGAATGCCTAGTATTACTAGAAATCAGCATCAAGACTGAATTTGCGCATATCATTGTGCTCTTGTTTGCTTCCAACGTTTGCTTTACTATATTGTGAAACGCGGCTTTCAAAGAAGTTAGTTTTTGTTTCAATAGATATCCTCTCCATAAAAGGGAAGGGATTATTAGAGTTCCATATTTTATCATAATTTAATTGTGTTAATAACCTGTCGGCAACAAACTCAATATAAATAGACATCAAATCAGCATTCATCCCAAGCATTGAACAAGGGATACTTTCGATAATGAAGTTTTTCTCGACTTCAACGGCTTCTTTAACAATCTTATGGACAATTTCTTGAGATAGACGATTTTCTATTTTTGAATATAGAAGAACCGCGAATTCCACGTGCATACCTTCGTCTCTGCTAATTAATTCATTGGAGAATGATAGCCCTTGCATAAGACCTCTTTCTTTTAGCCAAAAAATACTGCAAAAAGCGCCACTAAAAAATACACCTTCTACTAATGCGAATGCAATAAGTCTTTGCGAGAATGGCGCGCTTTCATCATTAATCCATTTGAAACACCATTCTGCTTTTTTCTTAATGCAAGGCATATAATTAATTGCATCAAGCGCTTCGTGTTTTTCGCTAGGTTCTTTGAAGTATGTATCAATCAATAGCGAGTAAGTTTCAGAATGAATATTCTCAATCGACATTTGAAAAGCATAGAAAAACTTCGCTTCTAACACTTGAACTTCATTTAAGAAGCGCTCCCCTAAATTAATATTAACAATGGTATCACTCGAACTAAAGAATGCAAGTATCTGCTTAATAAAAAACCTCTCATTATTATTTAATTTATTAAAATCAGCCATATCCTTGCTTAGGTCTAATTCCTCCGATGTCCAGAAACAACTCAGAGCCTTCTTATACATTTCCCACATATCATAATGCTCTATAGGGAAAATAGTAAGACGAGTATTAGGCTCTAGGAGAGGTTCTATATTTGTGGTAGTTGTAGAAGACATTATATTATAATAGCAATATATATTTATATAATAATTCATAAAAAATAATGAAAGATATCAAAGTAAAGTATTATTGTATTATTATGCCGAGCATAGTAAGCAACTATCTCCGTTATCTTCAACACATCTTCTCTTTTTTTTAGCGAAATCAGGGTCAATTGTGAATTGCTGTGTCTTCGCCTTAGGTCTTGTGCGGAGATAATAAGAACCCGTTTTCAGCCCTTTAGAGTGTGCATAAAAATGCATAGAAGACAGCTTTTGAAAGTCGGGCTCCTCCATAAATATATTAAGGCTTTGTGTTTGGCAAATGTATTGCCCTCTGTCTGCAGACATATCTATGATATTGCGCTGTTTAATCTCCCACGCCGTCTTATAAATCGCTTTTAATTCATCATCAATCTCTTGGATATTTTGCACACTTCCTTCGTGTAAGATAATAGTATCTTTCAGATCCTTATTCCAAAGACCTTTGCTAATCAAATCATCAATCAAGTATTTATTAATGATAATGAACTCACCGCTCAATGTTTTGCGCTGGAAAATATTATTAGTGAATGGCTCAAAGCTCTCATTAAAACCCATAATTTGCGACGTAGAAGCAGTGGGCATCGGGGAAAGCAGCAAGCTATTGCGAACTCCATACTCCTTTATGTCAGCACGAAGGTTATCCCAGTCATATCGCAAACTAGGCTGTGTATTCCATAAATCGAATTGAAATAAGCCTTGTGAAATAGGGCTTCCTTCAAATGAACTATAAGCACCAATATATTTAGGGTTTGGGATATCCCTCTCAAACTCATTAATATAGTTATTGATATCCTCGTCTAATAATTTGTTATTAATATTTTTCATATCATTAATAATTTTATGGCGTTTCTTTGATAATTCCATAGAGGCTTCAACTGCCGCGTGATAAATAGTTTCAAAAATATCCTTATTTAACTGCTTGGCATTTTCACTTTCAAAAGGGTGTCTTAACATTATGAAAACATCTGCAAGTCCCTGAACACCGATACCTACAGGTCGATGCTTTAAATTAGAGATACGCGCTTTTTCAATAGGATAGAAGTTTTTATCAATAACCTTGTTCAGGTTCTTCGTGATAACCTTTGTAATATCGTGTAATTTATCAAAGTTGAATTTGCCATCCTCTACGTATGAAGGGAGGCATATAGAAGCCAGATTGCATACACCAGTTTCTTTAGGGGACGAATAAATCAATACCTCTGCGCATAAATTGCTCGACTTGATAGTTCCCAAGTTTTTCTGGTTGCTCTTTTTGTTCGCAGCATCCTTGTATAAAATATAGGGAACACCTTGCTCAATCTGAGCCTCCAAAATCTTAAACCAGAGGTCTTGAGCATTGATTTGCTTAACATATTTGCCTTCGCTTTCGTATTTTTCATATAGTTCTTTAAAGTCATCTCCATATACATCGCTTAACCCCGTGCATTTATCAGGACACATAAGCGACCACTTGCCTTCGCTTTTAACTCTTTCCATAAAAAGGTCTGAAATCCACAAAGCCAAAAACAAATCTCTACATCTGTCCTCTTCACTCCCGTGATTTTTCTTAAGCTCTAAGAAACTCTCTATGTCGCAATGCCACGTTTCAAGATATACCGCAATACTACCTAGACGTTTTCCTGCTTGGTCGATGTATCTAGCAGTATTATTGAAAACTCTTAGCATCGGTATGATACCATTTGACGTTCCATTCGTTCCTCTGATATGGCTGCCATTACCTCGAATTTGATGAATATGCAAACCAATACCTCCAGCATATTTAGAAATTAAAGCGACCTCTTTTAGCGAATCAAAAATACCCGATACACTATCATCATTAATACTGCACAAAAAACAACTGCTCAATTGCGGGCGATTTGTTCCAGCATTGAATAGCGTAGGTGTAGCGTGTGTGAAGTATTTTTTACTCATTAAATCGTATGTCTGGAGAACATCCTTAATATCATTGCCGTGAATGCCAATAGCGACGCGCATCCACATATGCTGAGGGCGCTCAATAATCTTCTTATTAACGCGCAATAGATATGCTCTTTCAAGTGTCTTAAATCCAAAATAATCAAATAAATAATCCCTCTGGTAATCTATGATTGTATTAAGTTTTTCCTTATTTTTACTAACAATATTATATAATTCCTCAGATACAAGAGGAATAGGATTATTATGATTATCCACGTTATTATATAATACCTGTATGGTTTCGCTAAACGATGGCGACGTATTTTTATGATGATTTGATATTATAATGCGCGATGCTAATAGGCTATAGTCGGGGTGTTCTATCGACATACTGCTACACAAATGCGCGGCAAGTTCGTCCAACTCATATGTTTTGACACCATCATAAATACGCGAGCATACTTTTTGGGCAATCTCTGAAACATCAATAGTTAATCCAGATGAAAGGTTCTTCAACCGATTTAATACCTTATCAAAACTAACGTCCTCCATTTCGCCGTTACGCTTAATAACACGCATCTTTTTATTTTTTGTTCCTTGTTATATCTATATATGTGCTTTCTTTTTATATATATTGATAAAAATAATTAGAGGATTTTTACTAAATCATTAAGCAAATTTACCTATCATCATCGAGACCACTATCATAGTCAGTTCCTCCGTCAATCCCGCTATCCTCTACACAACTGCTATCATCCGCAACGCTGCTCACGCTGCTACCCGCGCTACCGCTTCCATAATTATAATCGCATATTAGTTTCCGACCTTTTGAAGACGACACCCAGCATTCAATCTTAATTTTACCAGTATGCTCTTTGAGATGGCACTCTTTGCATATAGCAACTAAGTTATGCTTCGCATTCTTGTGGAACGCATTATTAATGAAACCATTTTTATCAGCCGTATGTTGATATATGATGTGATGCGTTTCCTCCGCCTTGTTCTTATTGCAAATATTACACATATCAATGACTATTTTAGAATTATACCTCGAGCTTTTCTTATTTAAGATGTTCTTGTTAATGCATTCGACCTCTTTTCTATTTAACTCGGCATTTTTCATAAAATCCATTGGCATATCTAGCGTCCGACATACTTCGATGCCATAATTATTATTTCCTTGCCCCTCTTGAATTACCCTGTCATATATGATATTATTATTTTCATCAAAGGTTATTCGAATATGCTTAACAAATAGCTTAGATTTATTGATATTGGCTTTTATAGTCGTTAGTTTTGTTAATTCGTGAAGATGCGAAGCAAATATAAAGGACGCTCCTTTATCTATTAGCGTATCAATTCCGCTCGCTACAATAGAAATCGCCGATATTGATTCAGTCCCGCAGCATATTTCATCTCCGATAACTAAACTGAACTTATTGCATCTTTTAAGAATATTCCTTAATTCCGTCATCTCAATTGTAAAACTAGACATCCCTTTATAAATGTTGTCTAACCCTGATATTCTCGTAAATATGCTATTATAAGGGTAATACTTAAATGTCGAAGCAGATACGAACATCCCCGCCTGAGCCATAATGATATTTAAACCGACCGCTTTCATAAACGAAGATTTGCCTGACGCATTTATGCCATATAGCAGAATACCATTTTGATTTAGCGATATATTATTGCCGACATATTGGAAATCATCTTGTATTCTCTCAATGATTGGATGTCGCATATTTGTAGCCTCGATAAAAGAGGACTTCTCAGAGGTTATTATCGTATCTATTATAGGACGTGTGTAGCAATAATCGAACGCATTCTTCGCAGAATTTGCGGCAATATCAACGCGAACTAAATATTTTACTAAGATATCTAAGATATTCCCATTTTTATTTACGAAACTAATCACAAAATCCTTGTAATGGCTAAGAACTGCTTGTGATATTTGCTGGCTATACTCGGCAATATTATTGCTTTCGCCAATTATAGCGGCGTTTGTTAGCTTATACACCGAAGATGAAGATGATAATAACTTCTTTTCAAAAGAGTTCATCAGTTCTCTCTTGTTTTTCATAGCGTTGTCGAAGCGTTTCTTTGTAATTGTTAGATAATAGCCGTCGCGATTATTATTTTCTATCTTGCATATCGTTGCATCATTATCGCCGATTTGTGTAATCTTCTCGCAATATGAATTAATAATTTCATAGGATTTGTTATATTTGTCGAATAGCACATCTATATCCTCATAAACACCTTTCTTAAAAAAGTTAGTGATATTCGATTTATCCAGCAAGTTTGTTAGATTGTATTTACCTGCTTCATCCAAATCTATAATATTTATATATTGCGATATTATGCTATCAATCGCGGTAATGCTAATAATCTCTTCTGGAAAATCTAGCATCCGCCTGATTTCTTTCGCGGATATTAATGCGTCATTAAAAGATATCCAATCTTGCGGGGCTATCTTATTCGTTTTCATCTTCCTTTTAAGTCGCTCCAAATCCATTATAGAAGATAGATGCTTTCTAACAACCAAATATTTGCTGCTATCCAATAATAAATCTACGTCGTCGTAAGCTTTGTTGATTGCCTCAATGTTTATCATAGGCTGCAAAAGGCGCTCTTTAAATGTGCGGTATCCAAAAGCAGTCGAGCATCTATTCAATATATCGATTAACGGCTGATCACCTTGATATAACCCGAGAACATTTAATTGTATCGCTGAGTTAAACTCTATAATCATATTTTTATGCATTTCAAATACTTCAGGGGCTTCTTCTAGTCCCTTCACGATGTCCGAGTTGTGTTCATAAGCAAACTCTAGAAGGCAACATAGCGAAAACCGCGAATTATTATATTTTTCCAAGTTCAGTATCTCGATGATAGACAAGAAGCCCTTCTTAACAACAAAGACCTTCTCGAGTATATCCCGCTGCTTGTTTATATTACTAAAAAAAGATAGATGCTCATATTTCTCCCATTTGTAATGAACGCGAATATTATTGATATTTAGATTTTTGAGTATCCTCTTCTTATAATCGTCGCTGATTGCCTCGCTTATTATAATTAGTTCTGAAGGATTATAAGTGCATATGAAGCGAAATACTTCGTCATTGGCGAACTCAGGGTCGTCTTTGGAGGATGATACTTCATAGACGAATGTTTTACCCGTAGACAAATCAATGCCCGAAATACCTGCTATAATGTATCCTTCGATTACTTCGTAATATATGACCATTATATAATTGCTCCGCTTATTTACAATATTAACGTTAGTGCCTGGCGATATTATCTCTGTCACTTTGCGTTCTGGGTTGGGAGGGTCGGATACCTGCTCGACTAATACAATAGTATAATTATTTGCTAAGATTTTATCCCTGAATTTAGGAAGGGATGCTAGTGGAAACCCAGCCATTACGGGGTTCGCGATTGATATCTCAGATATCGTCTTATTTTTCCGCGATGTCTGGATACCACACAACTCCGCTATAATATACACATCATTATTAAGGGACGTATCGGAATTTTGGTGTATAGTATATATCTCAAAGAATGAGCCAACTTGCATTAATACGATGCACTTGCCCCCGTATTTCTCTTTGTATGTCTTAGTATATGCTAGGTAGTCTTCGATCATCTTAGTATTATAAGATTAAAAAAGATTAAGTATTATCACATTATATAATTGATATGTTCTTATATGTTCGCGAAGCGTGTTATATAGGTATATTAGCGGAATATTGTAGATAATGCAATATTATTTACATATATATATCAAAATATTCAACATTTCCCTTGATATTAGCACTCCAAAATATTTCATTTTCATCAGTCCATTTATTATTTTTTCTTAAATTGTCTATTACTAATAATGGTTGTAGATTAGTATAATTACAACAATCTAATAATTCATTATCATCTACGAAATCAAATCTGCTTATGGGTTTAATGTGGTCTATATGAATATTATTGAATGTCATTATATTTTCAGGATTATCAGTATTCCAATTATCCATTTTTATTTTAATGAAATTATAGAAGTCTTGATGAGAGCACCCTAAGTATTCGATTGAATGCCCCTTCTTGTCTTTTGTAGTTAGTTTCATACAGCGATTTATTAGACCTCTTTGTAAAATTGCTAAATATAGCAAAGGATTATTATTTTTAATATCATTATAATATTGTTTAATTTTATCAGCGTTGTCTAATTTATATCTTTTCTTTTGCTGCTTAACCTTATCTAGATTGTTTATACGATATTTTTTATTTTGCTCTTTAATTTTATCAGCGTTGGCTAATTTATATCGTTTTCTTTGTTCTTTTACCTTTTCAGGGTTGTCTAAATAATATTTCTTCTGCCTTGCTAACATTTTATCAGAGTTTTTTAAATATCGCAACCTATGATATTCGCTTATCTTACCAGCGTTGTCTAAATAGTATTGTTTAACGTATGGTTTTTTTTTTCCTTTATTTCATCAGCGTGGTCTAATCTATATTGCTTCTGCTGTGCTTTTAATTTATCCTTATTTTCTAAATTATATTGCTTTCGATATGCTTTTATTTCATCAGCGTGGTCTAAATTATATTGCTTCTGTTGTGCTTTTATTTCATCAGCGTGGTCTAAATTATATTGCTTCTGTTGTGCTTTTATTTTATCTGTGTTGGCTAAATAATATTGCTTATCTCGTGGTTTTCTTTGTTCTTTTATTTTATCAGCGTTGGCTAATTTATATTGCTTTTTTTTTTCTCTGCATTTATTACAAGTTTTATACACAACACCAGAAGGTTTAACATCAGTTTCAGTTGGTTCCCATAAACACCTGCAACCAGAACAACGATGTTCTTGAATATTTTGCGCCATTATGTATTTATATTCAATGAAAAATATATATGTATTATCAATTTTTTATTTATATAGAACATAAGGAGACTAGAAAAGATGCATTCTATCCTAACATCATATATAATGAATGGTATGATTTTCATAACTACAAACTACATTAGATGCATAAAATTGTAGTTAGTCGATGTAATACAATTAGGCATAAAAATATTGGGCAAATCTATTTTTATATTAAAAAATGATTTAAGAATTGCTTACTTAATAATGTATATATGATATAAGATGACTACTTATCTGCACGAAAAAATAGAGGTCTTTTACAAGAAAAAAGCATCCATATTTAAAAAACCACTTGAAAAGATTATCAATTCTATGTTAGATAAATGCAGATACATCAATGGAGAAAGTTTAGAGAGACATAATTGGGGAGGTAAACCAATAAAATTAAAACACATTCCGAAAAACATTAGTTCATCACCTTCATTTGAGGAAGAATTGTTAAATGCACTTAATTTAGAAGAAAATGAAAAATCAATAATAGAGTTATTATGGGGAGACATACAACTTGGAAAACGTGTTCAAGCGTGTATAATTATGTGGATTTCCGTTCATATATTTAATAGACCTGTTTTATACATTTTCAGAAATTTAACAATAGACCAAAAACAATTGCAAGAAGATATAGTCGGCACTGAAAAATACAATTTTAATATTGAATTCATAAAATCATTATTTGAAGAATTTAATACTGAACTCCAAGATTATTTTGATGAGAATAATGTAGAATATTGGAAAGATTATAAACTACCAGAACTAAAAGATATTAATAGTAATGGTATTATTGATAAATTAAATAATAAGGAAGCAATAAATTCATCGGACATATTGTGTTGTTTAATGAACCCATCACAATTAGAGAAACTTAATAAAAAATTTAGTGAGTATATTTCGAATAATGATGAACTTGTTAATATAACCACATTAATTGACGAAGGTGATTTAATGTGTGCAACATCTTCCAATGATAGAACAAATAATAATGATAAAAAAGATACTACTGCATGTGAAATAGAGATTGCCAAAATATCTAAGAAGGTAAGATATGTCGTGCATATTACAGGCACACCGAATTCATTATTATGTAATGCTACTACAAGAGTAAGTGATAATATTGATATACAAATACCCATAGGTAAAGTTCATAAAATGAAAAGGTCTGAAGATTATTTTGGATTATTAAATAATTCTATAACTTTTAACACTACGCAAATCAAACCTTGGTGGAACTATATTGATAGCGACACTCGTAAAAAAAAACCTTATGACATTGTGGAGGATTACAATATTAATATTAAAAATTTAATAGAGGAAATACTAAGGAGACCTACAATTAAATACAACTCTTTATTGATAAGTGAAGAAAAAATAAGAGCCAACCAATTCTATTTAGTCGAAATAATAATCAAAGATTTCCCTCATCTGCCTGTTGTAATATATCACGGAAAATGTTTAAGATTATATATTCCTAAAGAATATGAGAAAGAAATTTTAAAATTCTCTGAATGGGATGCTAACCAATCTTCAAACCAAAGATTATGGCAAGAAGGCGGTGTATATAAAGGGGATAAAGAATTTTCGACAAACTCTATAGATACTGAAAAATCTAAAAAATTACCTAATAACTATTGCTATTTTGATATAGATACAAAGAAAGATTTAAATATTAAGCATGTTTATAAATTATTAAGAATTTTCTTTGAAGAAAGTAAAATCCCTATTATTCACAAATCGGTGATAACAATAACTGGTAAGTATGGAGAAAGGGGGTATTCTTTTACAAGCGATGATTATGGTAAGTATTCCTTTCATTTGACTGACCAATATTTTGTGTCTCACGCATCATTAAACTGCACCGATATTTTACAAAGAACAAGATTGCAGGGAAAATATAATGACCCAGAACTTAAAAGTGGTGATATGAAGCTTACTTTATGGACTACAAATGAAGTACAAGATATAATACAAAGTTTTTATGTAAAATTTATAAAAGTAATTGAAAAATATATTATGAGTTGTGATAGTTGGGAAGATATAAAGGTTTTATTAGGAAGCATACTAGATAATGGGGATTGTAAATTTGGTAAATATATGAAATACATTGATGTGGTAAAGAAAAGAAAAAATTTAAAAGTAATTAAACATTATGATGGAAAAAACAATGGGTATAAATTAATCACATTAGATGATATGACTGATAATGAAATAAGTGAATGGTGCAAAGAAACTAAATTACCTGATTATAATTGTATTAATGAAATAACCTCAATAACATACAATGATTTAAATAATAAGGACAAAATGTGGTATTCAGAATTAGAAGAATTTTGTTATGATGAAGAATTTAACAATCATATTCAAACATATACAATTACACATTCGTGTAGTGAAAAATACAAGGACAAATTTATGAAATATATAGATGAAAAAAAGATATCATCGTATAACTCATTGGCAATACAAAATACTTGTGTAATGCAACCAACAAATGTTATAATTGTTGATGAAATTAATAATAAGAAATATAAAGCAATATTTAAACCTGAAAAATATACTATTAATATAGATAAAAATATTCATAGGTGTCCAAATACAAATAAATATTTATTATGGAAAGACAATAATGGTGATTTATTCAAATCAAAATTTATCGATAAATATATTCAACAATATACAAACGGAAATGCGAATGAAGATAGCGAATGTTTTATAGATGTTCATAATAAACTGCCGAATAAATATTATTGGAAAACACCCGATGGATGGTTATATTTGTATGATAAAGATAAACCTGATATTATCTCGTTAGATATAGTAGCACCTATCGCTATTAAAAATGTTGATATACAAGGGAATATACCTACTGAACCATTAATTAACAAAGATATATTGCTATTCGCAACTTCTTGCTGTAAAAAAACGGATAAGGCAAACTTAAGATTTGGAATAAAAGATATATTTCAAATATATGAAAAGTGGTGCGAACAAAATAATATAAAACGTTTGAAAACGCAGAAAAAATTCAAGGAGGAATTTGAGAAATTAAATTACAGGGAAGAAAATAGCAAAGGTGTCGACATCGATAATAACTATGGTAAAAGAGGTTATAATATAATGGTTTCATTATAATGCCGTAAGGGAATAAAGAAATATTATATTAAACCCATAATATATGCTATCATAAACTAATATATATATCCTAATTATTACTATTTTTTTATATTATAATTATCATAAATATCCCAAACACATATAAGATATTTAGAAATAAATATAATAATTAGATGAGCAATCCAAATTCTAAGATTACTCAGATTACTCAGATTACTCAGATTACTCAGATATTCAAATATAACTACTTAAGGGAATTGCCAGAAGACATCAAGACGCTCATCTATAATCGCGTGTATAAAAGTAATTATTCCCTTGTATTGAATGAGTTGCGAGCAAGTATTGAGAATAGGAAGCATTACAATAATCTAAAGCAATTCCTCGTATATCAGGAAGAGCCAAAGTTAAACCTTTTGAACCATTTATTGACTAACATAAATACGCATAGGAAGCGAGAACCTCATAGTAGCATCATATCTTGTTATAAAAATCATTTAACATCTAATCATATATCGAAGGCAAATATAAATAAATTAAAGATAGCCTCTAATGTATTTGCTTACTTGAATAAAAAAATCGCGAATACATTTATTGCCTTTTTGAAAAACTCTAGGAATGCCATATATAATATATATATTGAAGATAATGGCGAGTATTTTGTGCTAGAATACGATGGGACTTTTTGCTGTTACGCGGCTATATACTTGATGGCGCTGTCTTTCTGGAAGTTTATTAGATGCCAGTTATATGAGTTCTATCAGATACATCTAGAAGCATATAACATACACGTTAATAAATTGCTGAAGGACGATTACGACACGGGGCTATTTTGCTGGTATGCTGGCAATATAAAAGATGAAACTTTGGATAAAAATCTTATAAAAATAAAGAATGAAAATGCTAAGTTATACCGAACAATTCTAAGACATCGCGGATACGTCAATAAAACCGAAGGTTATTATATACACTATGAGATACGCAATATTATAGATAAATTTGTTATTGAAAATAATACGATGATAATACGACTGAAGGAGTTGTGATGGCTTTATGCTTTAGGTTTGGCTGAAACCAGTTTATTTAATGCTTTTATATTCTTGTCTGTTATGCAATCATCGCTAACTGATTTTTTTGAAAGTTCTGCAATAAGGTCTTTGAAGTATGTGTCATTTCCCCTAGATATTTCTGAATATTTTGCTTTGAATATGATAGCAAGATTTATATATTCCTTATTTTGTTGAAAAGCATTCCCGTTTTTATTGTAGATATATATACTATTATCGTCCATATACTTTAGAATATCCTTGTCATCAAATATACGCGGGCTCATTTTGTATTTGGTAATCAATTTATCATATACATCATAGTGATGATAATATTTATACTCGGGGCATACTAGTTGCCTATTGGTATATGCAAAGATATTATCCTTTACATCATCTACAAATATAGTTCTGTTATTGAATACATATTCTGAAATCTTATCGTCGTTTATTGCGGGGTATTTCTTACACAATGATTTGATAATTGTAGGATATATATTTACTAATGATTTTTTATAATTATTATTAGATATCGAATTTTCTCTTGTAAAAAATGGGCGATTAACCTTGATATTCAGTGCCTTCTCTATATTTTTTCCGAGTGCATTATTCGTCCAATCATAGGCGCTATTTGTGTAAAAAAATACTTCGACATTCTTAAACTTCTTATTACAAAACGCTATGAATTCTTTAACAAATGGACGTAATAGCCCGTTATTCAATTCTTCCTGCATATCAAAAACATCTCTTGGAGGACATACTGCGTGGATACCCTTCTTCTTGCAGGTATTATAGATAAATTCGAGTAAGTCATATTCTTTCCCTAATATATTAACAATTCCTATTATAGTTTTGTCTATATCAAAGATTATTACAAATGGGGTCTTCTTCATAATCCTAATTATCTATTATAATAACTTATAAAAAAGAAATAATAATATAAATAATAATATAAATAATAATATAAATAATATAAATAATATAAATAATATAAAGATATCGTATTATATAATAATATAATACTAGGTAATACGATGGAAATAGCTTCAGAATTCGAAAGTGTTCTCAAAGCCCTTAAGAATATTGATATGGATACGCTAGAACTTCCTGATACTATTAAATTAGACTTCTATAAGTTTTATAAACAGGCTACAATGGGAGATTGCAATATTAGTGAGCCTTATAGTATCTTCTTTAGGGAACACGCAAAATGGAAGGCGTGGAATAGTATCAAAGGTATGACCACAGAAGACGCAATGATGGAGTATATTAACTATTATAATAATTATATCAAGTAATCATTGTGTTGTGTCTGCAATACTATATAATACCAAATATAGCAGATATAACTTCATTTATAATTATGATAGCATAAGTTATCATAATATTAATGTATTTCTCTAAATCTGGGTATTTGTTTGAACTATATAGTAATAATAATACAATTAGTATGAAAACTGCAGTTAATATCATCTCTACGGCTAGATATAGATTAATCTTGTATACAATTGTATTAACCTTAAGAGGCGTTTTATCCTCTTGAAAGTAATCAGAGAAACTATCTGCAAAAGTATTGATATTTTTAAATATTTTCTTTTTCAAAAAATATATGTTATCGGTTCCTTTATCTGCATCTGGAAACTCTTTCCCTCTGCCAACTGCGTAATTCAAGAATTTATCTGATGGCAGAGAAGTAGGTGTTTCTATGCTTTTATATGTATATATATATTTTAATATTAAATCAGCATTGTCGTGTAATTTATCTAATATATCCTCTTTCTTTATAGTAGCAGGTAATAATTGTTTGATTGTATAGGAACTTTTTATTTCATTATACATCTTTTTAATATCAATGTCTTTTCCTGAAAATTTATTTAGAATATCATCTATGGATACGGATGCTACGGATGCTGGAGTAGAATCAGGCGATGTACTATTGGAATATTTAGCATAATCGTTATTATATTTCGTGTGGATATTATTAAAAAGATTTAGAAATATGTTATTTATTTTGTGTATTATTAATGGGTCTTCTATGTTATGTGATATTACATAATGATATATTAAGTATATAAATATTTTGTCCCCTAGCAAATCTTGGGCTTGTTGATTTTTATTTACAGGGGCATCTCCAGGTTCATTATAAAAGTCTGCAGCAGTATTTGTTAGGTATATACTTCTTAACATCTTATTAATATTTGCTTCTTTTTCTTGAGTAGTACCAGTTGGTATTATAAATTTGTTGTTATTTAATATACCATCGCTATTTAAATCGGTTAGTATTTTGTTAGCATTATCTGCTAATCCAAAGTCTTTATTCAAAAAATTCTTAAAATGCAGCTTATCAAATGAAAGGTCTTTAAAATCACTCAAAAAACTTGAGAAAGTCTCTTCTGTTTTTTTATTCTTCTGTATTGTTTCAATAATTAGATAAACTACCATATCGGCTGCTTTATATTTACCATCGCCCCCTTCATATAAATCATATAAATCCTTGTATATATATTTATTAAATCCAAATGTGTATATTAAACTATGTAAATAAATATATATGAATATGATGATGATAATTTTATAAATATAATTATCGTTTTTATAAATTTCGCTAACTAAGAAAGGGATTTTAGTATCACTTTTACAATACTTATCATTAACAAATCCAATAGCTTTAATAAATAAATCAAATAAAAATGCGGCAAGTATTATAATCGCTATGAATAATAGTAGCTTTACTATGTAATTATAATATACAATTGTCGCGTGGACATATAAGTCCGACGAGTTATTATCATAATTAGTGCTAAGAGAGTATTGAGAATTCTTTGCGCTATCATTGAAATTTATAATATAGTTGAGTAGCCTGTATTTATATTTATCTTCCAAAGTAATTTTTGTGGGGTCTTCAGAAGTGTAATCATTTATATTATCATTTATGCAGTAGATTGTAAATAAAATATAGCTTATTATATTTAATGTCAGAATAGATACAAATGATATTAATACTATAATAATAATTACGATAAAGATAAGCGTCTTAATATCAAAGCTAAGAAAACCTTCGCCCATTATATTAAAATATGATTATATTTATCTCTTTATTTTATATTTATAAATTAATTATTAAGCTGCGCCGAATAATATTATAGGACTTGTTAATAAATAATAAAGCCCCAATATGTAATACCCATATGTTTTTATGTCGGATTTGAAACTATATATGCTATATAGGCGTTTCTCAAAACTATCCTGATATTTTATAATAATATAAAAAAATATCAATATCGAATATGTTAGGAGGAAGTTCGTTATCAATACGCTGTATATATAGTATGTATAGTATTTGCCATATACCTCCTTATATACCTTTATGGTATCTGTGAAATGCGAACGACCTTGTTCATATGTGCTTTTCATCGTAGAAATATCTGGGCTATTCTCTTGTATTTCCCTTATTTTTGTATCTCTAATATTTTTTATAGTTGTGTCAGAAACGGAACTCAAAGTATCCTTCACTAATTTTTCTAATGGTGGCAATACGGCGCTGTTATTGTTATTATAATTTGCTATAATATAAAAGGTTCTGTCTTTTAATGCTTTTGTAATCTTAGGTTCAAATGAAGCAGCATTTGCCTGTTCATCTGTTGTAGATTTTTCATAAGTAATTTTACATATACTAAATATTTCTTTTTGTATATTTGCAAACTCAGTGCGATTTGGTGAAAGTATATGTATTGTAAAGCATAGTTTGAATAAGGTATTTTGGTCGTTCAATGCATTACCTGGCTTATATTGGAGAATATAACTATTTATATCATAAGCACCACTTGCTTTTGAATATATTACTTTTTTATAATAATCATATAAATACGTATAATCAATATTTTCAATCACAAAGGCTTTTAATGCGACTTCATTAGTAAGCAATTTATCGTCTTCTGCCTTATCATTAGAGAACCAAAACCAATTTAAATAAGAAAGAAAATAGATAACACCCAGTATCATAATGGTTTTTATATAATAATCTACAAAGTCGTATTCTTCATTGTCGCCATAATAATAATTTAAATATCCATAATTTGTAGCACCATAGCCCAGATTTCCTATGATAGCGACAACTAATAATGCTATCAGAAATGCTGCAATAGATTTTTCGATGTTTATTTCTCCAAATAAAAATGGGTTATTATAAAAATATTGATAAAAACTACTATTTGCTATATAGTTTGCTTTGTCATAATTTTTCTTTTTGGATAAAAATAGGAAGCTACTAAAAAAGATAGATATTTTCAGAGCAGATAAAAATATCAACGCTAACAATAACATAACTACAATTGCAATAAAAACCCATTCTTTAATTTCATTACTTCCCATTATCGTCAAATATTTATAAGTTTCTTATATATATATATTATAAAAATAACAAGTATTCACTTAGATCGCTTTAAAAATCCATAACAATAAGAAGATAGTTATAGGATAGCTTAATCTTAGCAATAATTCTTGGAAATCCGTTAGGACATTATCATTAATATACTTGGATACATAATATGTTAGCATCCTGTCGATGGATATACCTAGCACAATCACTAGAGAAAACAATGCGAGTTTTATAACCTCTGATTTTTTCATATTCATTCTGTCAAGGAAGTTATAATCGTTCTTATTCTTATACATTTGCTGCTGCTGGGTGGTATTTTGGGACGGCTGCTGCTGCATCATTTGCTGTTGCACTTGTTGCTGCGCCATTTGCTGTTGTTGCTGTTGTGCCATTTGCATTGCTATTTGTTGCTGCGCGATTTGCATAGATTGACTTTGCGGAGGCGGCAGCATTTGCTGCATTTGCTTATCATCATTGCCGTGTCCATCGTTATTAAGAGCGATTTGATGCAATTGCTGGCTGGATATTTTAGAAGAGTATGCGCTTTCTTTCTTATCCATAGTATTATTATCATTCAATAAATTATCACCCCCGTATAATAAATTAAGTTCAGTCATTTATATTTATTTATCTATACTATATAAACACATTAATTTATTATTAAGAAAATAAATAAAAATCTTGGCTCTTAACAGAATTAGAAAAATCATATAGTATGAGTAATCTAGATTATGAAAACCTATTTATATATATGTCTTTAGTATTTGCAATAATTATTTTCATATTTCTATTATTTGGCAGTGTATTCGCGTGTGGAAACGTGCAATCGCCTCGAGTTTATGAGCAATTCTTAGATTACCCTACAGATATCAAAATACAAGTTGCAACTACATTTTCAGACTATGAGAAGAAGCTTACTGATGCCGACGAAAAGAAGAAGATAAATGGTATCATAGAGAAAATCAATAATAACAAAATAGGTGTCGAAGAGTTATCTATAATAATAAAAGAACTGACAAAAATTGCAAAGATATCTGAGGAAAATAAGGCAATCTCGACGGGCGAACAACCTATACCTATGCGTACGCGCATACCTGCAATTAAAACTGACACTAATGAGGAGGCTAAGAAGGGCGAACAAGCTATACCTAAACCTTAAATAAATATCTTAGCTTTTAACAGAATAAATATATTATGAATAATCTAGATTATGAAAGTTTATTTATATATATGTCTTTAATATTTGCAATAAGTATTTTCATAGTTCTCTTATATGGCTGTGCTTTTGCGGGGAGCGGCTCAGTATCGCGAACATATGAAAACTTTGTTGGGGATGATAGTGATATTAAAACGCAATTAGTAAGCCTTCTCGCAGACTATGAGAAGAAACTTACTGATGCTGAAGAAAAGAAGAAAATAACTGGTATTATAGAAAAGATTAATACGAATAAAATAGGCGCAAAGGACTTAATATCTCTTACATACGAATTAAAGAAGATATCACCAGCAGTTTCGAAGGATACTAAGGATACTTCAAAGGACGCTAAGGAAACTCCAGTAGTCGCTAAGGACGCTAAGGTTGCTAAGGATACAACAGACCCTACAGAGGAAATTAAGAATGACTAATAAGCAGTATCGCTATTGTCGTCTTCGTCTGCTCCAGTGTCCTCAGCGTCTTCGTCTGCTCCAGTGTCCTCAGCGTCCGCTTCGTCTTCGCCAGCGGCTTCGCCACCAACACCAGCATTCCCTTGAAAGTAATTATTAAATTGCATTAATTTAACACCATTTTCACTATATTGTTTTTCCTTTGTTTTGTAATCATCAATGTTATCTCTTGAGTAGTCTTCGTTATTATCTTCGTCATCGTCCGAATCGCCTTCAATCTCTTCTTGTTTATATAGGTAATCTATGTAATTCATTTTATATTCAGGGTTTAATATAGATCTTTTAGGGACATTCTTTTGAACAGGTTCGTAATAAAAAATAGCAAATATAATATTATGATTTATTCCCTTGAAATCGTATAGAGAACCCCTATTCGTTTCAAACCGCAGTGTCATTCGCGATAATTTTCCGATAGGATGAAATTCACGCACGGGTATCTTGGTAATAGTTAGTTTTTCGCTATTAATACCTACACTATCTACGCGAAACTTAGCAAGACCTAGCGTATATTTTGAATATGATAATGACCTATATAAATGCTCCTCGATTTCTGGGCATCTCATAATAATATATTTATTACCTATAAAATATACGATACCCGGCGATGTTATTATCCATTTGTTATCGGTGCTAACATTGGGGTTATAATTCTTGTTTAAGCGGCTATAAAACATCTTCGCCAAAACGCTATCAGTTCTTAGCGATGGCGGGGATTTGCTAATATATCTGTCGGTGTTATTCGTCGTAGGATATAAATCAAAGCCCAAGTTTTCAGACAATGTCGTCCTTTTCATATCAACTATTAAAGGGGCTTTTGAAAATATGTCTATTAAATTAGATAATTCTGGCGGTGTTGTGGTTTCACTGAACATTATTTCTAAATCATTATTTTGTGTCAACTCATTGTATTTTGTTATAAATGTTTTAAACGTATAATCACCTGGCGATATATAGATATATTTAAAGATATCCTTGTAATCGATTGAATAATTATAGCCATCGTTTATAATTGTATTATCATCGCTTTCGCTGCTTTCGCTGCTTTCGCTGCTTTCCTTCATTCTATACCATATCGGCAAGGTTGCAGGAGGGCGCACAAGATTACTATCAATCGTATTAATCATCACGTTAGAAGATGCCATCGCTATATTGTATATTTTAAAGTCTTTTAAAAGTAATACATTGCTACTATTCCAATTGCTTTCAGTATCATATTTCTTACCTATGTATTTCCTCGTATAGAAAACGTTCTTTATTACATCGCAATTATTGAATACATCATAACTAATTACATTGCGATTTTCATCAAATAGCCCAATATACCAAGTAGAATTCAGAATAGACCAGTAGATGTTTAAGTGATTATTAGTAATATCAAAGTTATAGATTGGCATTTCTATAATCCGTGTGCCAATCGTAAAAATCAATATATATATATCTTCTGCATCTTTTTCAATCTGAATACTTATATTGTTAAATATATTATTTATTGTATATACGTGGTTATAACTGAAGTCTATAATATTACATTTAACATTAGTTTCAGCGATTGTTAGCTTGACGCTTAGATTGAACGTGATACCTAGCGTAGCCCCGCCAATCGTAGCATTTCTAATAACATTTGTATTAGCGGTAGCGGCGGTAGCGGCGGTAGCAGCAATATCATTCGCTTTATAGATATTATAGATATTGATAGAATTGCGAAGAATTGCATATCCTCCGCCTGATAATTCTAAATTAGAACTATTGACTACGGCTGCGCCATTTCTAAGCATCAAATCGGCGCTATTACTTATTTGTATCCCATCCGTTATTATTTCATCGTCCGCGTCATTGCCTATATAGTAATACAATTCATTATTGTCCACGTCTATCGTATACATTGCTCGAGGGATACTTGCATCAATTATTTCCATACCAATAATGTTCTTAAAAGGGGTGCTAAAATTAACAACGTAATTATTGGGATTAGGATACATATTACGATCCCTATCAGAACTATCAATTATGAAGGTATATGCCTGTTTTATACTATTCTCTTTCATATAATTAATATCTTCAATAGACATTATGCGATTACAATTTACTTATACTAAATAAATTATATAGATTTCTTAAATATAAAATAAGGAATAAAATAAAAATAAATAAGAAATAAATAAGAAATAAAGAGTATTCTTAATATATTGTTTGTTTTAACCCATTGGTGTTTAGTTTAGGTACCTTCTTTATATGCTTTAGGTTATTAATCTTCTTATAGATGTTGTGAGAATATTTGATTATAAAATCAGTAATCTCGGTATCATTGTGGTATTTATATATCTTTAAAAATAGATTAAAATATACATAAAGTATTGTTTTGAAAACAATATAGCAATAGGAATGTGTTTTTTCGTTCCATTTTTTGCCATTCTGTCTTTCTAGTATTCTCTTTGTTAATTGTATCGAATGCTCTTGGTCTTTTCTAAAATTCTCTTTTAAACTAGTGTTCGTTTCCAGAGAATAAAATATCGTATTCAATACGCACGCATAAGTTTCTACTAACGTCTCATTAGGTATTAAGAGCATATCATTGCAAATATTAAAATGTGCCTTTAATCTCCTGATATTTGATGCATCCCAATGTGTTCTATGGATGAATACATTGTGATGTAATAATTCGTGTATGATAACCTTGTTATAGTCCTCTTTGCGTATAATAAATATCTCGTTTTTATTAATATACGTGAAGCCCCCATTAATATTAATCACATCTATTAGTTCGCCTTTCTTAGTAGGCATAAATCTCTTCTTCGGGTTCATAATAATATAATAATTAAACTTATAATTGCCAGATTTAGATATATCGTATATCTTTGATACCAAATATACGCGATAAAGATTTTTGAATACCTCTGCCTTCATCTTCTTTGTTATTTTAGTTCGCATCATAATATACATATTTAATTCGGCGCTGTCGCTGCTGCCGATGCTGTCGCTGCTGCCGATGTTGTATGTTATATGATAGCAGTTTTTGCACGTCGTCATATAATTATGTGCAAATTTGTAATTCAAATATTTATTACTGGATGTTAATAGTTCATCTTTAAATTTATCAAATATGGAAACAGGCACCTTTTTAATTCTAAAATCTGCTATGTTAAAATTGTAGTTTGCTTTAAATATTTTATATATGTCGTTAATACTTCGGGCATTATATATCCCATTCATATCATAAAAAACTGCTTACACTCTTTAATTAATACTAATATATATTTATTATCTTTGAGTTTTGAACTAATTTGCAATAATTTACTTGCGATTACTGAAGTATCGGGATACTTTTCATTCTCTCTCTCATCTTCCCAATACAAAGAGCGCTTCGTAAAAGCAATGCATACTATAGTTCTTATAGAATATATAAGTTGCTTGTTATTAACATCAGTAGTCCATACGGCATTTGTCAAATATTCCCAAGTATTATTATTAGTATCGCTAGAACTGCTAGAACTGCTAGTCTTGCTTACGTATCTATGCTTGTCCTTCAAACATTTATAGCATACTAGAGCGATATCATAATGCAAATTATTTGATACGCATATATCAATATGATTATTTATATCATTCATAATCGCCTTCTCTTCCGCTGTCGCCGCTGCCGCATTAGTCATATTAGTATCCATATCATCATCCATATTATTACTGCGATGGTATAAATTAAAATGAAAATGATATCAGATATATTAGATATAAGATATATTATTTTTATATATATAAATATATATTAGATATATCTGATATAAATGCTCAAATATGGCAATAGCGACAGCCAATTTTGTAGCGGTGAAGGCTATGATTTGAATAAATGCAATACAACCTTGAAAAATATAATACTACAGAATACTAAATTTTTGCAACATTCAAGATGCTTATTTATGACTTTTAAAGAATACACTGAAAAGGAACATATTAATAACAACATATATTGTCGTGTATTCAGAATAAATGAAACAAAAATTTATGAGACAATCAAAGCAGAATTAATAAGAATTAAAAATACAATGCTAAGACCTGATACGCTAACTGGTATTCCATTGCCTATCTATGCGATGATGGCGAAGGTCTTGATTAATGAAAATAACGAAAATATATTTAAAGGTGATTATGAAGTAATCTTATATATACCCAATCTATTTAATTATGATGACCCAACAAAACCACAGGATGGAAGCACTACATATACGCTGTTCCCTTCATTAGATGCCTTCTCTAAGCAGAATAGATGGATGGAACTGATGACTAGTAAATATTCTAAATATTTAGACATTATTACAAGAGGCTCGACAAAAGACAGGGGAAAAGCAATAATAAGGAAAAATTATTTTAGGAATGATTTAACAAACATATGTAATAATTTGGGATGTGTTTCTACTACTAAAGAAAACATACCACTACCAGAATATGATGCAAATGATGATAAAATGAATTCCTTAGTTCCTAATAGTTCTCCTTATTTTCCAAAAAGTTGCCTTCAAACACCTTATTATAGTAAACATATGATGAAATTTAATGATGAAGATTTGAAACAATATCGTGGAACTAATAATATATTAAGCGCAGACCTCGACATAACAACATATTGCAGCGCAAAAAATATAGAAATATATAAAAAAGGTTTGGGTGATAAATATGATAAATCAATTGATAAATTTGTATGTGAGAAGATAGGAGAAGGAAAAGGTAAGTGCATTAAAGACCCTAGCAATTCAAAAAAAATTATTTGCACTGATGCAAATGAGAAAGATGAAAATGGTAATTATGTAAAAAGGGCTTTAGACTTATCAGATTTTATAAATGCTCAATTATCAGAATTTAATACAAAATATATTGAAGCAGGGACTGATGATGAAAATTATTCTATTTTGTATAATAACAACATATTAAAGGAGCTATCTTTTAGGAATAGTAAATATCCGGGTCCCAAAAATCTTCAAGAGGTTATCTTCTCGATGGTTGAGATAGATGAAACAAAGTTTAGCGAAGATTTGTTTTGCACACTTCCTTGGGGGGATATGTTATTAAAACAGGACTATGTTATTAATGAAGAGGATACGCTAGAGATTGATAGGGTATCCTTTAAATCCTTTAATAAGGAGTTTGAGATTAAGTTTGATAGCGAGGGGTATCTATATTTATACAAAAATAACAACAGGATGACGCGAATACCCCATCAGAGCGGGAGTTTGAAATGCTTTAAAAGGAGGGTTCTGAAGTTTGAAAATATGGTTCTTAATATATACGGGTATGACGATCAGAATAATTACGACCTTCGCGGCTTTGTCAAAATAATTATTAAAAATATGTATATTACGCCAGCGAGTTTGATATTATCAAATATTAACGGCAATTTTGAAATATATGATTTGGGGATTAATAAACGTTGAAGGTTGGATATTCGAGGGTTTGTATTATTTTTTTTTATATATTATGTTCTTTATAATAGAATAATAAATATTTAGAATGATTAATAATGAATGGGACATATTGGATTTATATTTCAAAAATCACAGGTATCCATTTACTGGGCATCATTTAGATAGCTATCGCGAGTTCATTAAAAACCAGATACCTTATATTATTAAGTCATACAATCCTATCACAATGATTAAATACGACGACAACAAAGAAGAGGTCTTTAAAATCGAGATATTTATTGGCGACCGCGAAGGGGACGCATTAAGCGTTAGCAGACCTATAATATACGAAGATGGCTGTCCTAAACTAATAACGCCCTATGATGCGCGAATGCGTAATTTAACCTATGAAACGCATATATTCGCCGACGTTCTCGTATGCATCACGTCTAAGGACGGCGATAAGCAAAATGTAGAAAACGTCTCTTTCAAGAATGTAGCCGTTGGAAGTATCCCTATAATGCTTCATAGTGATATCTGCATATTGAAAAATCAAGGCTCGAGTATTCTGATGAAATTAGGAGAATGCCCTTATGATACAGGAGGCTACTTTATAATTGACGGGAAAGAAAAGGTAATTATCGCGCAGGAGAAAATAGTCACTAATAAATTATTTGTGTCCGCTTTAAAGGACGACAAGGATTTTAGCCACAAAGGTATTATTCGGTGCGTCGCAGACAAAGGTAATCTGCTGCCTACAAATGTGCAATTCTATTTTGTAAGAAACCCTATTCGCGTTGACGGGGATACAAATGTAGAGAACGTTAGCGGCAAATACGAGAATTCGAAGGGGGCGATTTACGTTTCGATACCTTCATTCAAAGAGAAGATACCTTTGTTCATATTATTCCGCGCTATAGGTGTCCAAAGTGATAAAGAGATATGTAAAATGATATTCGGCAAAGGATACAATGAGATTGAAAGGAATTATTTTGATAATTTAATAAGACCCAGCATTATAGATGCGAAATATATTAATAATAAGAAAGAGTTCCGAATAGATACGCAGCAGAAAGCCATAGATTACTTAAAATATCGCGTTCAATACGGGACAATCGAGCACGTTAAAATGGTTTTATCAAAAGACTTTTTCCCTAACATTGAGTTGTTTGAGAATAAGAAGAAATACTTGGGATATTTGACGTTGCAATTCATAAAAGCGGCTAAAGGATTGCTACCGCTAAGTGATCGCGATAGCTATATATATAAGCGGGTTGATATTAGTGGCTTTATGTTGGCTGAGTTATTCCAAGAGGCTTACATAAAACTGCGAGATAATGTTAGAAATAAGATAGATAGCGAGTATTTATACGGGCCTTGGAAGAACCGCAAGAAAGACTTCCAGTATTTTATTAATAGCAATAATATTTACAAGATAGTTGACCACCTCATAATCACGCAAACGTTCGCTAAATCCCTCAAGGGGCAATGGGGATTGATTAATAATAGCGACCCAGAACTAGGGAAAGTTCAGGATTTATCGCGAATAAGTTATATTGGCTCTATGTCCCACACAAGACGCGTGAATATGCCCATCGACCGAAGCATCAAGGTGACGGAGCCCCATAAATTACATTCACAGCAATGGGGTATTATGTGCCCCTATGAAACACCTGATGGCGCGTCAATCGGATATCTTAAAAACCTTGCCCTCTTAGCAAAGATAACTGCTGGGGTCGATGTAGCAAATATCAAGGAATGCTTACAAGATATCGGCGTAATACCATTAATGAATTGCAATGTATATAGCCATAAAAATATCACGAATGTATTTGTTAATGGAACGCTATTTGGTATCACTGGCGACCCGCTATTCATAACTCGGTTGTTAAAAGCATATCGACGCAACGGGTTAATTAATATTTTAATATCAATCTCCTTTAATATTACTGCGAATGAACTGCGAATATTTACTGAAGCAGGGCGACCTTGCAGACCTCTTTTAATACTAAAACATAATGATAAGAATAAAAAGAATGAAGCCGTTGTATATAACAAAGAGAATGACTTTAAAAACTGGTTTGATATGCTTAATGGAACCTATTATACCTTAGATAGCAAAGAGATGAACGATGATTATTACTATATAGACAAATATATTAACCCGCTAAAGAAATCGGTTAAAAGGAAAGGAGGAGGTTCATTCTTTGCAAATGAAAACATTTTAGAGTTGTATGAAAATATATTTAGTAAAGGTAGCAGCGGTGATGGTAGCAACGAAGCCATTAAGGAAGATAGTAGGTTATTAGCTAGTATTGGCAAAGTAAATTATGAAAGTATTGGTGGTATCGGTAGTGGTAGTAGCAATGATATAGAAAGCGAAAGCAGCAGTAGCAGCAGTAGCGGCGATAGCAGTAGTAGTAGCGATAGCAGCGATAGCGATGATGAAAATGGAAGTGATATTAATAAATTGAATAATTATTATAGAACTAAATATACTAAAATATTAGATGACTTAGAAAACTCTTCAGCTTGTATTGAATATCTTGATAATGAGGAGTCGGACACTTGTTTAATAGCAATGAATGAAAATGAAATCGGTCCGTATCATACGCATATGGAAATACATCCTTCGACAATACTAAGTATAGTTAGTGGGAATATTCCAATGAGTAATCACAATTCATCCGCTCGTAATGTCTTCCACGCCGCGCAATCTAAGCAGGCTATCGGTATATATTCTACGAACTTCAATAAAAGGTTTGATACAATGAGCTATGTCCTTCACTATCCCCAGCGACCTATTATAAATACTAGAATAGCGCAATATACCTCGAGCGATTATATGGCAAATGGTTTTAATACTATTGTCGCGATTATGACCTACTCAGGGTTCAATCAAGAGGATAGTATAATGATTAACAAAGCGACCATCGAAAGAGGCTTGAATTCGCTGTCTTATTATAAATCTATTACGGCTACATCTAAAATAATTTCACAAAATGAAAAGGTTATATTTGGAAATCCCATTCTTATGCGAGACAAAGGTATCAAAATCGCTGGCATTAAAAATAAAAACTATGACTACCTAGATGAGCTAGGGTTTATCAAGGAAGGCACCTATGTCCCTGAAGGTCAAGAGGTTATTATTGTAGGTATGATAAATGTTAGAGAGGTTATTAAGGAATATAAGAACGGCGTTTTCACAGATGTTAAGAAGGAAATTATACATACTGATATATCGATATCAACTGATAATTCATTGTTTGGCAAGGTCGACAAAGTATATAAATCAGAGAAAATCGCTGGGAATGACTCGACAATCTGCAAAGTCCGCTTTTTAAAGATTAAAAAACCCGAATTCGGAGACAAGCATTGTTCGCGGCACGGGCAAAAAGGTGTAATAGGTATGATAATACCTGAAGAGAATATGCCTTATACGAAAGATGGCATACGCCCTGATATTATAATAAACCCTCACGCAATCCCTTCGCGAATGACGATAGGGCACTTAGTGGAGTGTATTTTTGCAAAACTCTGCTGTATTGATGGATTACTAGGCGATGCCAATGTATTTATACCGATAGACCAAGAAAGTATCTATAATGGGCTAGAGAACAATAACTTTAATAAATATGGTAATGAAATCCTATACAACGGCTATACAGGAACTCAAATAGATACTGAGATATTTTTGGGGCCCACTTTTTATTTCAGATTAAAACATATGGTTGCCGAAAAAATGAATTCGCGAGGTGTTGGCAAGGTTGTAGGACTTACAAGACAGCCTACTGAGGGTCGCCGTAAAGGCGGAGGATTACGTATAGGTGAAATGGAGCGCGATACTATATTAAGTCACGGGATATCTAATTTTATAAAAGAAAGTATGATGGAAAGGTCTGATAAGTTCTGCTGGTGTATATGTAAAAGATGTGGAACATTGGTTTCGCATAATATTAAAGAAAATATCAATACCTGCAAGAATTGTAATAATGATGACGTATCAGTAATACAAACCCCTTATGCTTTCAAGTTATTTATTCAAGAATTAGAAACTATGGGGATACAACCGCGATTAAATACTGAGCTTATAGATATGCCTATCGACCAAATGGAATTAGTAAGAGGTAATAATGCAAGAGGAGGAGATGACGGAAGTGATGATGGTGGCGGAAGTGATGATGATGCTGGCGCTGCTGGCGCTGCTGGTAATGATAGCGATGATAGCGATGATAGCGATATAGATTATCAGCTATTTAATTCCCAAGTAGATAATTTTGCTACTAAAAATACAATTGTAGATGTTAAGCAATGGACAGACACTTATGATAAATATAATGATAAAATAAAAGGCGGAGCACATACTGATATGGGGTTTTATGAAGAGGAAGAAGAGGAAGGCGGAGGTAGCGCTGAAGAAGAGGAAGAAGAGGAGGAGGAAGAAGAGGAGGGAAGTGAAGAAGAAGAGGGAAGTGTAGGTGATAGCGATAGCATTGGTAGCGGTGATAGCGGCGATAGCATTGCTAGTTTAATAGGCGGAGAATTAGAAGAAGAACTATTTGAAGACGCTGCTGACGCAGCTGATGCCCTTAAGAATACTATCGAAGATATAAGTATTAAAGAAACTATCAGCAATGCTAGCGCTAGCAGCGACGATATTAAATATGTCGATATCGTTGAATAATAATTTGCATCATAAATAATTTATTTAAAATAAATATTATTATTAGAAAATAGATAATATAATTTAATGGAAACTGCTGAATATATAATATACACATTACTAGTTATAGTATTGTTGGCTTTTATAGGCTTCATAGGATATGTTATATATGATAATTATAATTACAAGGACAACTTAACATCCGACCTCAACACCAACTTTAAAGACATAAATCGCAACTTTAACTCCACGTCAAATGTCATCAATAATGTCTTATTAGCCAAAATAAACCTCAATGATAGTAATAGTAGCAACTACGTAAATATCACTAGTAATATCTTAGTGTCAAAAGCGAACCTCAATGATAGTAATAGTAGCAACTACGTAAATATCACTAGCAATATTTCATTTAAGAATATAGATACCTTTAACCATAATTTAAATAAATACTTTACATTTAAAGAGACTGATACGAAGTCCTATAGTGATGCAAATAATAAATTGTTTGAATATAGAACTGACGCATTAGGAGATAAGTCAAGATTAGAATTAATGACTAAAACATTTGCTACATCAGGCTTACAATTAAATACTGATACTAGTAAAGAACTAGGAATATGTAATAAGGATGGGGAAAAATGTTTCAATGTAGTTAATACTGCGGATAGCTTGTATATTTATAAAGCAGGTGCAGCAGACAAAAGAAATATATATATAGGAGGTACTGAAGGCACTGGAGCAACTGCTCCATTAAAGATAGTTGATGGCAAAGTGCATATTACTGGTGATTTATATATTAATGAAACTAAATATGACCCCGCTACTTTTGCTACTTCAGGACACACGCATACACAAGCACCTACACCAATTGATGCTACTGCTACTGCAATACTTGCTGCTGCTCCTATAGCAAGTGCTAGAGTAGATACTGGAGGTTCAGGATATGCCGTTGAACCTTCAGTTGTAATTAATGGCGGTGGTGGTTCAGGTGCTATTGCGAAGGCGACAATCTCTGCTGCTGGTGCAGTAACAGGTATAACATTTACTAATTATGGCAGTTATACAACCGCACCAACTATATCAATTACACCTGCGACAGGTGCTGGCGGAACTGCTGGTGCTGGTTCAGGTGCTGCTGCTACTGCAACACTTGCTGCTGCGCCTATAGAAAGTGTTAAAATAGATAATGGAGGAACAGGATATACTGCTGAACCTTCAGTTAGATTTAGTGGCGGTGTTGGTACAGGTGCTGTTGCGAAGGCGACAATCTCTGCTGCTGGTGCAGTAACAGGTATAACATTTACTAATTATGGCAGTTATACAACCGCTCCAACTATAACATTAACCCGTGCCTCTTAAATATCGAATATCTTCTCCATTCTAATATCTTTTTATTTTTACCTATTTTTATTATTAAAAAATAATTATATATAGTAATATGAAAAATAAAGTAGCCAGTTTAAATTTAATTTTAATGTTGTTATTTCTAATTTCTTGTGCGTTATTTCTAATATTTACTTTTAGAAATAAGGAGACCTTCGAGAATAATTTGCAGTTTACGACAGGAGGTTCAGGTAGTTGCAGTTTAAATACTAACACCGAATTGCAAAACAAAAACTCCCCTTTCAATCTACAAGGGCATTATAGATATCCTAAATCGGAATACAACGCTGCAACTAGAATGGCTAATACAAATAAATATTCCGCATATTGTGATGTAGAGAACTATAGCGATATATTGGCTTATAAATGTTTAAAAATATCACCTGCTAATCTGTCATATACAATGCGAAGCAGTAATATTAAATACATATTTGATACAATATATATATTTGATGAGAATACCTTGTATAGTTATCTGAAATCTAAAATAGAACCACTGAAGCCCTATGCATCAAAAATAAAAGGACCCGTTTATGTTTGTATGTCCCAAGCGCCTTATTTCAAATACGAAAAGAACAGCGTAGAAAACCCAATAAATAAATTTTTTGACGCTCGGAGTGATATAATAAATAGTCAAAAGCCCTATAATTACGTGTCATTTGATGAACAAAACAAAGAAATCGCTGAAACAAATACTAGCGGTAGCTCTGATATATCCAATAAAATATCATCCCTATATTGCCAAATATTAATAATGTTCCCAATGTATGAACATAATGAAGATGATAAAAATGCGATGACGCTAAAGTCTTCGACCGCTCAAGAAGATGAAGCAATTATAAAAACCTTCTTAGAGACTACAATAAATGGTTATTATACGCATAATTCTATGTGCTTTATAAAATGCAATAAGGCATCAAACCTAAATTGCGGTTGTTTAAATATGACCGAGTATAGTTCAAGAACTGACACTAATACCCGAAGCTTAGGTAGTTCAAATCCTCCGTATGTTATAGATGCGAATAAGGATTTACCAAGATATACCGCTAAATGCCTAGACCACACTGAGAATGACGCGGTTGCTGATTTCAGTCTAATGTATTTTGTAAATCCGTTATCTATCGGCTACCAAAATATTATAGAATAAAGTAAAAAAAATATTAAGGATAGTAAGGATAGTAAGGATAGTAAGGATAGTAAGGAATTTGATAGGTATTGCTATTTATTTCCTTGATGACGATGTAGTATTCGCTTTGGTATTGGCAACATCGTCCGCATTCGCGTCATCATCATCATCATCATCGACAAACTTATATTTTTTAATTCCAATCTCTATTGGAAGCATTTTATACTCTTCTACTTTTTCCCAAAATGCATCAATTTTAGGAACTATCGTTTCCCAAGCAATCGCATTGAATACCACGCGCTGAATAATCATCTCATCTAAACTCCAAAATGTATATTTGCTGAACTTCAGATTTTCTTTGAAATTGTTGTTATAATCGCATATATCTTCTACGCATTCTTTTGGTGTTCTATCAGCATCGCTATAATAATAGACATACTCGCCTTTTGAATTGTAATACTCGGCGATTACCCCGTGCTTCGTGGTATTGTGGTCTATTTCTAGATATTCCTCTTTGTCATCGATAGATTTGAAGATACATTCAATATAATCGCATTCTTTCAGTTTGCAAACTGCAAGTTGTCCCTGAATTTGCATCCTATATTTATCGGGTATTACGCCATCAACAATCTTTCGCGAATAAGGGCATTTAATCTCAAGCATTATCCCGAGTTCATTAATGCCATCAGGGGACGCTCCAAAATGCTTATTCTCTTTATCGCATATTAACCCAAAATCGTGAATATCAATATTGTTCATCTTTTGCGAATAGCATCGTGTAGCCATAGGTTCGAACATTGTCCCCCATTTAAGCGCTGGAATAGCATTGTAATTAATGGTATCTATTATGATGTTCGCTTTCTTCTTTGCGAGTTTTATGCTAACATTGCCGCCCTTCACTGCATCATAGAGGTCGCTAGCGGTTAGCCTCGATTTCCTCGCTTCAAACCATTCATCGGAGCGCTGCTTCATTAATGGTAATTTAAGTAATTCTTTCAATTCTGCTCTGTATTTGTTAATATCCGCCAAGCGTTCCTTAATTATCTCATATTTATAGGTTCTTTTTTCCTTGTTATCTTTGCTATCATTGTATATTAAGGTTGCTACTTCGTCAACGTTAAAGTCATCGTCGCTGCCGCTGCAGTGGCTGCCGCCGCCATTGTTCGTGATATATTTTAATAGACATAGGTCAATGTCTTTATTAATATCCGTCGTAGACATATATTTAATATAACGCGTATTGTATTTATATGGTTTATTTATTTTATTTAATTTCTTAACATTATTGCGGTGTCGAATTAGACAACTCTTCGGCGCACTTTTTTTTATATACCTTTGAACCTTTAAGCTTATGGTCAAGTGCTGCATTTATTTGACGTATTAACTTCTTACTATTGAAATCGAGTTCGGAGGGGTCGCTAGTCATTTTTTTACTTTTTCCTCCTGCTGCGCCCGCTGCTCTTGCGTTTGTCTTCTCCTCGTATAACTTCATTACTTCTGCCATCTTACTTTCCATCAATGCGTCAAATGCATAAGTATCCATCGCGTAGTGTATCTTTAATATACAATACTATTGATATCATTTATATCATTTATATCATTTTTTATGCTAAGACATCTTTGATATTGATTTGATTATTGAAGATATCAATGTATTGATAAGATGTATTCCCGAATGCTCTCGAAATACCAGTATCCGTATACCATACGTGGTCATTTATTAGTTTTACTTGCTCGACTACTGAATGCCCCACGAACATATAGACGCACCCAAGTTTTTCGAGCATTTTTATTAAATCCTCTTTTCCGTCTAAATCCCTCGTCCATAGCATACCATCGCCATCCAATATTATATCTTCGAAGATTTCTTTGTCTTCAGCCAGTATAGCATTGTTTTTTATGAAGTTCTTCCAAATTGTATTGATATAAGAAACGTCCTTATTATATTTTGATAGTATATCTAGATGTCGTAATGTTAATCCCGCGTGGCAGAATAATAATTGCCCTATCTTAACCACGAGAGGACGCTGAGATAATATAGCAGATAATGTTCCGCTTGGCTTGAATAACTCCTGTCTCTTATAATTATTATTTAAACTTTTAGGAGATACATAGGAATAATTGCCAATTGTATTCATCAATTCGTGGTTCCCTATCAAAGATATTACGCGTCCGCCTTTTGATAACGCTATCTTATGCAACAGGTTTGTAAAATATATCATTTCTATATCTGGGAGGACTTCCCATTCTCCAAGCGTTCTATCTCTATTTATGCTATCTACTTGGTCGCCCATTTGAACCACGATGGTATTCTTCGGCTCAGCAATCCATTCGATGTTCTTGTTGATTATCTTAGCGTCTATTAATATATCTTTAAATCTCCTAATATCCCCGTGAATATCGCCAATAATAACTATTCGATTATTATGTTCGTATTCATAGATAATATCGTCGTTAATCATAATACTAATATTATATTATTTTATCTATATTATTTTATATGGTTATATAAAAAATTGATTAAAATTATAATCATAGATACAAACAAGGCAATGATGGATATTACAAAGATGAGTAAAAATGACCTATTAGAAAAGTGTAAGGAACTAGGTATTACGATGTGTAGTTCAAAGAACAAACAACAACTACTAGAACTTATAAATGTAAAACAAAAAATACCTGAATGCGATGAAATAAATACGACTACAATTCTTACTCCGTTTACTCCGTTTACTCAGCATACTTCGTTTACTTCGTTTACACAGCAATCTCCTGCAACATTTATTGAGGTATGCGCTGGATGTGGTGGGTTAAGCTCTGGATTAATTAAATCAGGATTTACACCTATTTTATTAAATGACAACAATAGTGATTGTTGCAAAACATTAAAACATAACCATCAAGATGCAAATGTCGTATGTGCTTCTATGGATAAAATAGATTATTCGCAGTTTATTGACAAGGTTGATTTATTGACTGGAGGCGTTCCTTGCCAATCATTCTCTCAAGCAGGTTTAAGAAAAGGGCTTGATGACCCGCGAGGTGATTTAATGATAAAATTTATTGAAATTTTAAATTTGATAAAACCGAAGTTATTTATGATAGAAAATGTTAAGGGATTATTAACACACGACGAAGGTAAAACGATAGATAAAATAATAAGAACATTAAATAAAAACGACCTCTATAACATCAGCTATAAATGTTTAGATGCATCTAAATATGATGTTCCGCAAAAAAGAGAAAGAGTGTTTATTGTGGGAGTGATAAAAAGCATATCTCGGTCTTTTGAATTTCCTAAGGAAAGTGAAAAGAAGATTGTTTTAAGAGATGTTTTGCTCGATGTTCCTCTTTCGAGTGGAGCAAAATATAATGAAGAAAAAATTAAATTATTTAGAATGATACCACAGGGCGGATGCTGGGTTAATTTACCTGAAACATTACAAAAGGAATATTTGGGAAATAGTTATAATTCTGGGGGTGGAAAAAGAGGAATATTATATCGGTTGTCTATGGAAAAACCATCTTTAACATTGCTATGTACGCCATCGCAAAAACAGACTGAAAGATGCCATCCGTTGGAAGAGAGACCCTTAACAATGCGAGAATACGCAAGAATACAAACGTTTGAAGATAGTTATGAATTTATCGGAAGTCTAAGTTCGCAATATAAGCAGATTGGTAATGCGGTTCCAGTGGAATTAGCAAGACATATGGGTGTGTCTTTGCTTAAATTATTGCGATAGCAGCGATAGCATTGTAGAAGTTTTTATGTATATTTATCTATTGTAATTTTTACAAAATCTATTATAGCGTCGGTATCATCGCCTAAAATAAATTTAATAAATTTATAACCGATTTGATGTTCTATTTCAACGTTATTATGTAATAATTTTGTTATACTTCCTTTCAATGTTTTTTTCTCGGTATCCGCATTGATATTGGCATAAATACAAACATACTCTGGATTAGCTAGTTTAAATTTTGCTAATTTATCAAGGTTCGATTTTTTAGATGAAGCATTATCAGTATTTGTTCGGTTTTTTAGTTCTATAGCAAATTTTCTATTATGAGACAAAATATCTAACCCTGTTTCGTGTCCAGTTTTTAAATTAATACATCCTTTATAATTACCTAATACTTCTTGCCAAATTTCACCAATCTTCATTTGCCGTTGCCTTTCTTTCAAAGCAATTAATTTATTTGTTTTCAATTTTTCAGTATCTAAAATGTCGTATGTTAATACATACTTTTCTTCTCGTGATAAGATATTGTGTACGGAGTTATCCAATAATTCATAATATTTGCGTAAGCAAAATTTACATTCATTATAAGCCTCATCATTCATCTTTATCTATGTTCTTGATTATTTTTGAATGAAAGCCAATCATTTTTTAATGAAATTATATATAATTTATACAAATATATATTACATAAAAATGACCTAAAAGAGAGGCGCAAATAATTAAGTATATATATATGATATATATATATATATATAATAAGTATAAAATGTCTAGACAGGTTTCTTTGTTATCTGAAAGCCCCACTGCATATATTATACGCCGAAAGATATCGCAAAAAATCATTTTGATACGCGACCATCTGTATTTACTTAAATACTGGATATGCGGACATCTGCCTTTTCTCGAATATTAGATTGAGTATAATATATATATAAAAAATACAAGATATTTATTTATAAATATGATTAGACTAAATATATACATTGTATATAGCGAAGAACTGGAGAATAGGCACACGACAATTAATAGCGCCATTTCACTAATTAAAGATATCTGTGTGCAAAAAAACATCGAGGTAAAGCTTAACATTATTTCAGAGCCTAGCAAGGAGCACGTCAATAAATACATTTCTACATTTAATTCCCGCGTGAATTATGACAAGTTCGCAGATGCCAGCAACATATATAATGAACTAATAATGCCCCTCAATGTATGCCAGATATCAAACTTTGAGAAGCACAGGTATATTTATAAATATATTTTGGAGAACTTTAAAACCAATGACCCTAATGAGCTGCATTTAATTATTGAGGATGATGTTCTCATTTTGAAAGATTATATTAATAATATTATTGAACTGATTGACGATTTGAATGCTAGCGACAGACCTAGCGACAGCGCTAGTAATCGCAATAGCGACAATGACTGGGATATTCTTTTTACCTGCTTGAATGTCGTTAATAATCCTGAGAAATTTATAAATATTGATGACTTGTATAACATTATAATCTCTAAGTCGTGTTATATTATCAGAAACAGGGAGCTATGTGAGAAGTTGTATAGTATTACTGATACTTTTAAATTAAATATTAAATTGACAATATCAAAGTTCATCAAAGAGAACAAATATACGGCAATGTCCTATAACAAGATTACATTCCTTGAAGGGTCTAAGTTGGGAGTATATCCGTCTTCAGTAAATCCTAATAATTATTTATTTTTGAATAATAATTATATTGCGCTAAAGAAGATATCGGAAAAGACTGAACTAACGGAAGAGGATATCAAGAATGCTGAGAATATATATGCGAATTCTCTAAATATACCTTCCGTTGATGTTCAAAATATTATGGGAGTAATCTATTATAATTACAAAGATTACAAGAAAGCAAAGGAATATATGTATATGTCTTTATCAAACTTAAAGAAATGCAAGGGATATACAATTATGAAAAATAATGAGATTTTAAGTAATACCATAAATATTTACAAGTATGACCAAGATTTGCTTGCAGAATGTATGCTGTCTAAGCCTAAATATTCTTAGCCCGTCCCCATTTATTCTGAAACAGCGATAGCAGCGATAGCAGCAATCTTTGCGTGTGCGTCGTTTATCTTCTCATTTAGTTGAGCAAGCACATTGATTACATTATCAAACTTGGTATTAAGGTCTGCTACATCGCCCTTAGTAGCAAGAGTGGCAAGTTCATCCTTAGTAGCAAGAGTGGCAAGTTCATCTTTAGTAGCGAGAGTGGCAAGTTCATCTTTAGTAGCGAGAGCGGCGAGTTCATCCTTAGTAGCAAGAGCAAAGGCTTCACCCTTAGCTGCTAAGGCATCGAGTTCCTCCTTAGTAGCGAGAGCAGCGAGAGCAGAGACATCAACTGCGTCCTTAGTAGAATTACCAGTAGATAATAGGCTAACTGCTGAGGAATTCAAAGCACACTCCTTTGATAGATTGTCTAAATCGGTTCTTAAAGTAGCAATTTCAGAGAGCACACCTAAATTATCATATCCAGATACCTCAGATACCGAAGCATCCGTTATGGTATTCCAAGATGATACTTCAGACTTAGGAGGCGACACTTCTACGACTGCTAGTCTTTCTTCGAGTTCGCGAAGTTTATTGTATATGGGTGCGTATGACATTATTACTATTAACTATTCTTAATATTATATAATATTATAATATTATATAAATTTACTACGCAGTAAAATATATAAAAAATGATTATATATTCTAATATATAGAATAAATATAGAGGAATATAAAAGATGATTATACCAATTAGATGCTTCACCTGTGGAAAAGTAATGGCAGATATCTCAGATTATTATGAGAAAGAAAAGAATAAGCTAGAAGAAACCAATGATGTTGATAGCGCCTATAAAAACTTTGAAAAAATACACACTGGAAAAATCTTAGATAGTCTCGGGTTGAAAAGATACTGCTGCCGACGTAATCTAATATCAAATATAGATATGATGGACATTATCTAATAATAATTATATAATATTATAATAAATGGACAAGGAAACCAGCGATACCAGCGCGAATACCAAAGAAGTTATCAAGGATGCAAGTGCTGGAACTGATATTGAGAAGTATATCGAGAAGCAAATTGAATTGAAAATAAATAGCCTATTAGAAACATTACCTGATACTATACCAGATGCCCTTAAAATAAAACCAGTATATAACCTGACAATAAAGCAACTTTATAAGAATACGCTGCAGACAATGATAGATATCATTAACGATATCGTCGATGTCTATAGTAAAAAAGATTATATTAACAATAATAATTACATATACATACTATTATATATTTTTACAAAGAATAACAGAACAATTTATGTGGGAATTATATTGATATTTTTATCATTTATTATCTATTTTATCGACGGCGTATCTATGTAAAGGATGTGTATAGTCTGTCGCATCTTCTTTTTTCTCTATCTTTATATGAAATGAAATGATATGATATAAAATATTATAATATAAAATAATATAATATAGATATGTAAATATGATATATAATGAGATTTTGAATAAATATTCCTATATTATTATTATACTAGCGATTATATACTATATACTTAGCAAGAACAAGTCGGCTATATTATTAACAATAATAATAATCATAATCGCTTTTTTCTACATAAATAACTATATCAAAGAGAACGACATTAAAAGCAAGGGCGACATAACTATGAAGGAAGACAAGATACGCGACGAAGTCAAAGATATCGTCGAGTTAGACACTGCTAACTTTTACATCAATAAGAACAACAAAAAAGCAAAGTTTCTAGTAAAAAATAGCGAGTTTATGAACATATTATTCAATATCAGGTTTATTAAAAGATTTGATAAAACTAGGTATTCTAATATGATTATTAATATGGATAAATTAATGAAAATCTATATGTATATGTTAGCGGACAGGTATGATATTAATACATATTTGCCGATATTCGCAGATATAAGAAATAATATTATCGAAATATTTTATTCATTGATATTTGTGATACCCAACAAATTCAAGCATATATATGGCTTTGACCCTCAAAGTGAAATAGATAAATCGCTAGATGAGTTCCGTAGCAAAACCAAAGAGATGCTCGTGGTTATTACGAACTATGCTAAGATAGGCAAAGAGAAGGTGTATATAAATAGCGATAAATATATACCTTATGAAAAAAACAAAGAGCATTACTTGCCTTGATTTTCGCGCAATTGCGTATCTTATTGTGGTTTCTTTAGTGGTTTTGCTTTCGCTTTAGCAGGTCTTGTTGCTTTAGCAGGTCTTGTTGCTTTAGCTTTCGCTGCAGTAGCGGCTTTCGCTGCAGTAGCTGCTTTAGATATCTTTGCTATTTTTAGCGAAGACAACGATGATGATGGGCGGTTCGCCTTGTATTTTCTATATAATCGTGGTATTATAATGTGAATAGTGCTATATATATAAATAATATTTTTGATGCCTTTCTTACAATTAAAGCATCCTCCTATTATTCCTGTGTTGCTTTCGCTGCCGCCGCTACCACTACCACTACCGCCGCTACCGCCAGTCATACTGCTACACCCGCAAGAACTACTCATTTTACGACCACCTCTAACAATAGGGGAATATAATAAATCTATTGGCGAAGCAGTAATAGCAGTGCAATTTTGGGACATTTCATCTACGTAATTATCAGGCAGGGCATTCTCGGTTTTTGTTGCGGCATAGGCTGCTATTGTTTGTGCCTCTATTGTATTACTAGCATATTCCATTTACTAAGTTCTTTTTATACTAAGTATATATTATCTTTTATTACCTACTCATATCCATATAAGTAATTATTAAATCAACGCGCGACTTCAGTTCATTAATATCATCTTGCAATGTCGCCATCTTACTGAAATCAATGTAATCAATCAGGATATTCACTTTTTCTTGTAAATCCCTTATTTCATCCTGTTGTGATACTATCTTACGATGCAACTCTTGAACGGCGCATACATTAAGCGTATTAATATATTCCTTGTTTAATGCGTGGAAATCATTCACTTCAGTGCCATACACAAATATCTTATCATTCGCATAGGTTATATCCTTGATTTTAAAAGATTTGCTGTTTATTATTTCAATCACCTCGACAATTATTATATTATTACGCATATCATAACATTTAACCTTTTTGTATATCTTAATATTGTTATACGCTCCTATGTCGGCACCTTGAAATGTTATTATGTTTGTAAGCGGGTCATAGTCGGCTACCGCGAATATGTTTGGTATGAACTCGGTTTGTAGTTTGACTGCATCAGGTATGACCCCCTTAATTTGCTGCGCTAAGAACCCATATACTAGGTCGCTCTTGTTGTTCGCACCTCTACCACGCCAATCGATGTAATTATATTTTTTCGGTTGTATATTCAATATCATCTGCAGCGCGCTATCATCTAAGAGGTCGCTTATATTCGTTTTAATTCGCTCATCACTACTAGCGATTACATTGCCAGATGTCCAGATACTTGAATTAAACTTTGCGCATATATTATTATTTACATTGCTACTTATTAAAATGTTCGAATTGTTCGAAGTCATTATTCCATAGTCTATTGTTTCATCCGTAGTCATCCCAGTGCCCGCCGCAACTTCTAATTTAAATTGTAGAGGGTTTGCGCCTATCCCGACATTCCCTAAATTATAATATATATTGTCTGCACTTCTAGACCATAGTAATGCGCCGCTAACGCTCGATATGGTATTAATATATTCTATAATATTATTACTTGAAGCCGATACGTAATTCGAGGTATCTATCGAGAATTTCGGCAATACATTTTTATCGATTACCGACAATACCCTTATGAGGATTGCGCCGTTCTTTCCGCTTTCCCCGTAATTACCACCAGCTCCACTATTACGCGAATTATAACCTAGCTGTGTAATACCATACACGTTGGATGTGCTCATTCCTGCGCCGCCGCTCGCAATATAGACATTACTACTATCATATAATTCGCCGACGCTGCTGTCGGTTAGATTAAAGGCGCTTTTTAAATTTACGGGGCTCTTAAAATTAAAATATGTCTCTGTATCTACATTGCCATTCTCTATAATCAACTCGGATACCCCAGCGCCTCCATTTAACCCGAAACCCTCAGAGGCTGCTCCGCCACCGCCATACGTCCCGCCTTTATTGCCATAGTAATAAATATTGCAGGTATTACCTACAAAATTCTTTAAATCGCTTGTTATTACAAAAGGCGTTATGCCTCCCTTGTTGCCTGACCCGCTACCGCCTAACATATTCGAGGTTAGGTTTGACGTTTCTATTTTTGTTCTTAGAATACCACTTATGGATATGTTGGAAGATATGTAGTTGATTGTATAATTACTGCTCGACCCTCCACCATCTGCTTTCAAATATTCGAAAGTTGTGTCGTTGCCTAGAAGCGCCTCTTGTCTGAAATCGATATTAGAGTAATACCCTCCGCCTCCTCTGCCAATTTTCAAGCTTTTAACACCAGCCGCTATGTAGGCATCATTCACATATATTAACTTACCTGCGCCGCCACCATAATTAGAGCCGCCTCCGCCACCCCCGCCATATGCTATAATATCGCATATTGTTGATGTGATTGTATCTTTAAAATCCACGTAATATTGGGTATAGCGGTTAGCATTATAAAGTTCAGTCTTTTCGTCATCCGTAAGCAATTTGTTATACATCTTTAAATCTGAAATGTTAAAATTGTAATTTGACGTATTCGTATCAGATGATATGGTATTTTTAGTATATCTGAAAAACCCGAGAACTTTCAAATATTCGTTGATAATGGTCGTGGTGATTTTTAGTTCATTGTTAATATATCCTTGTATTCTGAAATCATTTGTGCGTTGCTCAATAGACCATAGTATATGATACCAGTTTCGCTTCTTTATATTATCTATTGTGAATATGGGGTTCCGCTCTTTATCTACGAAAAATTGTAGCGAATTACTAATATCAATGTAAGTAATGCTTAATTTACGAAGATTTTTAGGGTCGTTATTAGTGAATTCTATAATTATTATATCATTGCTACAAGAATTAACCTTTAGCCAGAAACTTATTGTTATCTTCGCTTGTGATTGCGCTTTGAAAACATCATTGATATCGAAGTTGCGCTCAAATTTACCATAGGATGCCTCTTCGGATATGCAGTTGAACTCGAGATATGTCGATTGTAGCGGCGTATATTCTATGTCAAGTAATTCAGTGGTCGGTTTTATGTTTGTGTCCCCGTATAATTCTAAAGCCGTAAAGGCATCATCGGCATTACCAAGATATCCTTTATTTTCTATTGTGCGCATAGTATAATTAGAATTATTCGCATCAAGTAAGCTAGCGGATAAAAGATGATTGCTTGAGAATTTATACCACGATGGCAAAATCAGGGTAGTCTGATTGTCCCTGTCGAAGGTTGTCCCAATCTCAGGATTATACAAGAACTTGCAAATCTTATAGCTGGAACCTGTAATGGGCGTAAAAGATAGCGTCGTCGTATTCTTAACAATTGGGGGCAAAATGCTGATAATCTCTGGCGTTATGCTAACGACCCCTTTCTTATTAACGTAGAGCCCATCGCCTATCTGCACACTACCGAGCGCTCTTGTGGTCGCTGGATATAATATGTTGTTGGCTTGCTCTGTCTTAATGTATTTTATTAATATATTGCTTGTAGATAACACGTAATTGCTGGTATTCGTGGTCGTTATGGTTATATTCGAGGTGATACCTTCAAATATTGTATTCGTGCTATTATTTATTAGAAGTTGTAAATTATTCGAGGTGCTTTTAACGTAATTGCTAGTATCACTTAGAAAATCTCTATTATTTATTTTGAGTATTTTGGTATCCGCCGCCCATAGTAAATTGCGGTCGCTCGACAGCCTATTGTCATTCGTGTTAAATACTATGCCGTTGGCAATAAAGTTGCTATTTCCAGTGCCTCCTAGCGATACCCCGATATTTCCTACGACTATATTATCCGCATTAATATTCGTTATGTTTTTCCCGATACCTAAAAATGCCGATGCAGTAACGCTCCCACCAGTGACAATGTCGGTTGTTGAAATACCAAAGATACTCCTTGATGTTCCAGCAGGGGTAATACTATTCGCCATCCTTATATAAAAATTATATGTTTTTAAAACTTAAATAATAATATTTGATTTATTTGTTTGTTTGTTTGTTTGTTTGTTTGTTTGTTATTATCCAAAGGCTATATAAGCGCTCGCGAAGAAACTAGTTGCTACCGCGCATACAAATATAGGGAATATGTGGTATATGTTGTTTCCTGTGTAATCATTGTCTATTAGGTCAGTCAAGGTATCCTCGAGGTATTCGATGCCGTGCCTATTACTATCTATATATTCCTTATCATTTTGATAGGTGTCTTCTTGATAATTATTATAATAATACTTTAATTCTTCAATGCTATATTCAATCATATTTCATATATATATTTATATGTGTATATATTTTATATATATTTATTAAGTATAAATTAGGGCATTTGATGGTATTGCTTAAAAGAGGAAATAAAATGATGCGAGGAGGAGAGAAGTGGGATGATCTATATGATATCTCTAGCAATATATTATTATTCATTTCATATATATTCTTTGGGTTCGCTACAATATTGCTAATAAATGCGGGTGTTAATTATAATAAGGCTAATATAGATGAAACTGCAGTTGACGCTGGTGCCCCTCTTATAGAACAACCTATATTTGAATATTTAAAAAGAGATAACTTTATGGCGGTCGAAGATTATCTATTGGCATTTGATATAAAGAAGCCTTTGGCTATTATATTTATTTGTATTGTGTTTTTTGGATTAATCGCATTAGTAATAAAGAAAGAGTATAAAATTATCCTTCGTGTTGAAACATTACCATACTTCTTAATTCTTATTATATTTATAGCTTATACGGCTACAACATCTAATAAAAATTTAAGTAATTCAGATAATTTGTTCAATTACGTGGTTTTGCACAACCATATAAAGAAAAAAGAAGATAAACAATTTTTTTTTAAAGAGTTAAAAGGTGTCGTATTAGATATGTTAGATAAGAATAATACGTATTCTGATACTATTAAAGATAATATTGCAGTAATTTTATTATCAAAATTACCTAGCAGTTTTAAAGATAGTAAGGAAGGTAATATTGATATCAAGATTATTAAGGCGATATTATACACAAAAGAGACAAATGTGGATGAAGGTATTGACAACATTGAAAAAATATTTACACTCAGGACTGCTGATTACAATGATGAAAAAAATAAAGTCGAATATAAAAATTATATAGACGACCTTTTTAATTTAATAATTAATGACAATGAACCTAATAGTAATAATTTATATATAAAAAAATATATATATGGGTTAATAAAAAATAAGGATAATACTGATAAGAATATATTAAAAAATAAATTAATAGAAATTAAAAGAAGCATACAAGCCTATTACATAGTGGTGTTTGTGTTTTATTGTTTAATTCTTGTTGCAATATTAATAATACTTATGGGTGGACTACCATTGTGTATGGAATACATAAAGGTTTATTGGTGGGATGCAATTAAATTATCTTTTAAAGTTATGGTTGCCTTTTTTCTTATATATATTCCTATATGGTTGACTATGTTCCTTTAATATTGAATTATTTTTATTTATTTTATTACTTTAGTAATATTAAGATAATATATGGATAGCGGTAGCAGTAGAGGTAGAGGTAGAGGAAATGAGGATGGTCTAAATTTTTCTTTGTTAAATTCGGAACCCTTTAATGGAATGAGAGGAAGCCTACCACCATTAAAACCCAGATTATTACCTTCAGATAATAGTGATGACATAAATTCGCTGTCTCTTTCATCATCACGTTCATCATCGCCATCAACATATGAAATCATTCCTGAAGAGATAGATGATGATCCAGTAGCAGAAGCGACACCTGTCCCTAAAACCCCATATAACGAAGAAGAATTAAAGCAAAAATATCTATACACGCAAAAATACAAGGATGGTATTGATGATGCAAAATTAAATGAATTATTAAAAATGAGAGCTGACAATAGCGATAATCTATATAATGACCAATCATCGAATAATAAGATTGTGCAGTTAGCCTCGTATATCGATATATTTAATAATAAAAGGATTAGCAATGATGCTGCTACACCTGAAGACTACAAGGACATCATCGCAAAAATAAGGGGGTTTGAGAATGACCCTAAGAACCCTGTAGAAGCGCTAGAGATAAAGTTCGAAGACAGGCTGGTATTTATCATCGCGACCTTCTTTATCAGATATGTAGCGATTTCTATGATACAACGTGGTATTGACATAAACCTGATAACGACATTCTATGACGGCTTCATATATTATGGATGCATATACCTCGTATTGTTTTGGTTTGTTGTGCTTTTTATTAATATAGATGACAAATATACCACGAAATATATAGATACTAGCGGTTTTATTAATTATATTCGCTCACTCTTCTACTATTTTTATATGGGAACGAATGGCATATCCCGTTTATTAATTCACTCGCTATTGCTTATAGTTATCATAATAATCCCTATCATACTCAACATTAAAAATAAAAATAACATTAATATCAATGAGGATACTAAGGATACTGGGGATACTGCTCCCATTGTGATGCTAACATTAGAAGAGCGAACCAAGCTGTCCAAACTATTATCCGTATTCACACTATTCATATGGATACTCACTAGTATAATAGCTACCAAATTTTGATAATAATAATATTAATATATATTAGAATTATTGTAATATGCCAAGAGGAGTTGCGAAGGCAAAGGATGGCAATGTTGGTAAGAATGATAAGGGTGATGGGAAGGTGGTTGTTGGGAAACGTGGTAGAAAAATGAGGGGAGGAGGGGAAACTCAAAATTTTAAGCAATATTGTGAAGAGTTTGTAAAAAATCATAAGAGTAAATTTGATGAAGCAAAAAGTTTTGTTAAAGGTATGTTTAATAATTTATATTATGCAATAGATAAAATAGTCATCGAAAGTAATTGGGAGTTTACGACGGCATTTCAACCAAATGCTAAAAAAGCAATTAAAAAGGATGCATTACGAAAAATATTAAAAATATTAGAAAAAACTAAAGACGATGATGAAGAAGAAGCGAATGTAAGCAATGTACATATTCAAGAATCTACGAGCACAACCGCCAAAGCAAAGGGTGCTGTCAAAGGTATTCAAGGTATTGATAATAAAGACCTGAAAACTTTATTAAACTATATTAATATGTATAAGACATCAATTATAACTAATTATAATAAATTAATAGGTGAAGCAAAAGGTGAAGCAAAAGGTGAAGCAAAAGGTGAAGCAAAAGGTGAAGCAAAAGGTGAAGCAAAAGGTGAAGCAAAAGATATAAAAAATGGGCTAGACGCATTTGATAGTGCCATAATAATTGATCAAGATAATATAAAAAAATTATTTCAAAATATTTTGTTCCTAAAAATTTATAAATTATTTAGCGAGTTTAAAGATATTTCTGATGTTGAAATAATATCTAATATCAAAATTGAAAGAGCAGGTGATGAAGGCAATGATCGAAATACAGGAACTAGAGGAAGGTCAAAAGATACTCTTAAAATACCAACCACATCATTAGATATAGGTTGGGATAAAGATGTTAATGCTAGGAGTTTGCAACAGACTGAACAAAATGCTGCTAAGGATCAGCAGGAACCCAAACCATTACTCCTGTTGACAACTGATGCTAAACCTGTGAATGAAGGTAGAAAACGTTCCAAAACTAAAAGAAAAAGTACTTATATTTATTTTCCTGAAAGAACGCCTATCTTACATATAAAAGATAAAGATAAAGATCAACCCACAAAAGTTTCAGGTGATACATATGTTAGGGGTGTTTTTCCAGATATAACAGATGAAGAAGGTGGAGATGAAGGTGAAAGTGTTTTTGAAGTTGCAAAGGCAACCCTAATGATACTAATTAGAGATAATACAGAACTAGCGGAAGATGATACTACATATAAAAAATATAAAGAATTTAGAGACAACTTAGATGAAAATGATGAAAATGAATTGTATTTAAAAAATGCTTTAAACAATATTTTGTTTAATAAAATTGATACAATACTAGATATATTAGATACGCATACGCGTAGTAGTAGTAGTATCCAGAAAATAAAAGAAATTGAAACATTCCTTTCAAGCGTAACAGATGAAAAAATTATTAAAGAAGCTAAAACATATGTTCACGTTATTTTTCAGTTTGAAGGTATTGATTCACATAAAAAAGATGAATGGGCTCGTATGATTAATGATGTTGGTGATGAATTTATAAGATTGTTTAAATTATTTCGTCCTAAAATAGAAAACTATATAGATTTATTGAAAACCCAAAATGGACAAGATGACCTAAAAAGACCAGAACCAGAAAGCACAAATGGTTTGAATATTCAGCAAGACCCATCCACCCCCCACCTGTTAGAAAAACAAAACCCATTAAATGTTAGTCGAAACTCTTCAGCCTCATTACGCCCTATACAAAGTGATGATAGTGAATTATCAAGCCATATTGATAAACTTCAAATTGATGATAACAATGAAAAAAAAAAAGATACTGCTAAATCATTAAAAGAAAATTATATATACTATATAAAAATAATTAAAAGTTATTTATTAAGTAACGCAACAACATATTACACTAATGAACAATATATGGAAAAAATAAAAGGACATTTTGATTACATTATTGATAAGGCATTTAAAATATTGAATTTTGATGCAATAACTCACATAGAAAGTGAATTATTATTATTAGAAAATTATAATCGAGACTATACAAACAGGACATTCGAAATTATGAGAGAAAATGTTAATAAACGTTATGGAGATAATGATATGACTGGTTATAGTCTGAAAACAAATGCATTCCGCACAATTACAATATTACAAACAAATTTAAATAAATTTAATTTTAAATGTTATGATTTATTAAATGTTCTATATATGAATAATAAGAAAGATAAAATATGGACAGGAGGAGGACAACCACGAAAATCACAAAGAAAGGAACACATAAATAACACTGGAGCAATGAAAAAGAAACTCACAACTAAAGACCCTAAAGCAAATGAACCCACTGCGAAGAAACCCACTAAGACACCCAAAGCGAAGGAACCCACTAAGACACCCAAAGCAAATGAACCAACTGCGAAGGAACCCACTAAGACACCCAAAGCAAATGAACCAACTGCGAAGGAACCAACTAAGACCCCCAAAGCAAATGAACCAACTGCGAAGGAACCAACTAAGACCCCCAAAGCGAAGGAACCCACTAAGACACCCAAAGCAAAAAACCCCACTAAAGACCCCAAAGCAAAAGAACCAACTGCGAAGGAACCCACTAAGACACCCAAACAAAATGAACCCACTAAGACCCCCAAACAAAATGAACCCACTAAGACCCCTAAAGCAAAGGAACCCACTAAGACCCCTAAAGCAAAGGAACCCAAACCACACAAACCAACTAAGAAATAACTGCCCTACTCAATACTATTTTTTATCATATCTATTATAATCATCAAAACATCTTAATAGAAACTCTGCAACAACTTCCATATATCTAGCATACATCCCATAAAACACATAGGTTCTTCATTGCTACTTAAGGAACCCCTAATCTTTTCTACAACCCAAAAGTTTTTTAGAATTTTACAAAGTTTATCTTTCAAAATAATATTAACTTATTAACATTCCTAATCAATCAACCTTACATAATACATTACTATTTTTTATCATATCTCTTATAATCCCTACTTGATGCTTGTATTGCTCAGAAGGCTCTTGTAATAGTAGTAATTTCAATAGAAGTTCAATAATATCCTCATATATTCGAGTATCCATAGAAACGCATATGTTTTCTTTATTACCTGTAGCAAAATTATGCATCAGCCTAGTTTTGTCTTTTATTAGTTCATAAACTAGGTTATTCAAGTTTTTAAATATATATTCATCATTCATTTTTACTAAAGAATAGTTTTTATCATCATTGCTACAAGTTATATTATTGTTCTCTGGGAAGTCTTTGTTAAAATGTATATGTTTTGTTAAGATACTTGGTATATTATAAGCGCTCTTAAAGATTTCGAGCATCTTATCGTAATCGAGATAATCCATACGTTCGTTCCCATAATTATTTACTATAATAGTATTGTTATTATTATTTTGAGTATTTATATTATTCTGTGTTTCTATGTTTTGATTATCTATATTAGTAATATTCTCAGCATTAGGTGTTCGTGCGTGTATGATACTTCTAGGTTTGCATTTGTTATTTGTGATATGCTTGGATTTGCTATGACGTGTAGCAAAAGATACCATACAGCGCGGACAAGTTAATTCATCAATCCCTTTACAAATTAATTCATGACTTATTAAACTTTTTTTAATTTTATAAATCTTATTACATTTCTTACAAATATTCAGAGGGATAACATTTTTTTCATTTAGGATAACATTTTTTTCATTTAGGATAACATTTTTTTCATTTAGGATAACATTTTTTTCATTTGGGATAACATTTTTTTCACTCATATTATTTAAGTTCGCGCGCGTAGGCGTGGTATGATGCACAGCATTCTGGTGTCGTTTTAAGTCATATTTGCGATTTGTAGCATATTTGCAAAATTCGCAGCAGTGCGTTTTTGCTGCGTCGTTTTTACTCATTACTATAATACGCTTATAAAATATTATTTATATGCTTTTTTATTACCAGAATTTTTCAAAGAACGCAAAATAACGCATTGCGCATTATGCGTATTTCTAAAACTTTCAGAGAATTTGAAAAGTTTTCTATTTTGTTTTTTTACAAGGTTTTATAAATGTATATTCTGGTAATAGTTTAGTAATCTAAAAAGTAAAAATAAAAGGTAAAAATGGGCAAACCTAGCAAGAAAAAGTAATCCTAAAGCCATTCTAAAAATTATGCGGGCTTACATTTTCTCCATTTTGGGGCTACATTTTCTCCATTTGGGATAACATTTTTTAATTAAGAATACTTAGTATCACCCACATCATTCCGATGTATATTTTAGTGATTTTAGCGATTTTAACGCAAAATAACGCAATGCGTCGTGCGTAATTGATGCGTCGTTTTAGACCATTACCACAAGCAATCTCAATATTTTAAAGCATACTATTTTTCACTACCACAAATTTTTAACGCAGCAACGCATTGAAAAAAACGCATCCCAAAAGACGCATTAGGGTTGCATAAAAACGACGCGCGGACGCAATAGCTACATCCAGCAACCTAAGTAATCCTACAATATATATTTGACCCCTATAAATAAAGAAAAAAAAATGATAATTATCTTAATATCTTAATAACTTAAAGAATACCTAATAATACCTTCTATGGATGCTAAGCAGTCGAAAGGGTTAAAACGTAATACAATTGATAAATATTACACAAAGGGCATTGTAGTCGAGCAGTGTTTGAATATCTTCAAAGAATACATACTGCTAAGCGTCGAAGACCTAATCGTAGAACCTAGTGCAGGGAACGGCGCATTTATTAGCGGTATCAAAGCATTAACAAGCAATTATAGATTTTACGATATAGAGCCTGATAATGACGAAATAATAAAGCAAGATTATTTACAATACGACTATGGTATTATTAAGAGTGCCTATCGTAAAATACACGTTATGGGCAACCCGCCTTTTGGTCGCCAATCATCATTCGCAATCAAATTTATAAAGAAATCTTGTGAATTTTGCGATACGATAGCATTTATATTACCTAAAAGTTTCAAGAAGGATAGCCTAAAGCAAAGGTTCCCATTAAATTTTCATCTTCTATGTGAAATCGACTTGCCAGATAAATCATTCTTGGTTGAGGGCATAGAGCATAATGTCCCGTGCATCTTCCAAATATGGGAAAAAAGAGATACGAATAGGTTCGTCGCAGACAAATTAGAGCCAACCAACTTCGAATTTGTTAAGAAAACAGAAAGCCCAGATATTTCATTTCGTCGCGTAGGAGTTAATGCGGGGGCAATCGACGATACTATTGAGAATAAAAGTATTCAATCACATTATTTTATCAAATTTACAAGCGAATACTTAGCAACCCCTGAATATATAAGGAGATTATCGCAGATTACTTACGATTTCAACAATTCTGTAGGATCCAAGTCCATATCAAAACAGGAACTCATATATAAATTTAACCAAGTATTACAATGAATATCTCGAACCTTTTACAATACACATCATACCAAACAGATATGCAAATCATTTTTTATATAAAACGGAAAGATTTGATATAATAAAAAATGATTATTATTATTAATAATACTAAAGAATAGTTAATGGCTAAACATAGCAAAGAATTCACACAAGATATACCAGAAATAAAAAAGGATAGGAAAATTAAATTTATAGATTTATTTTGCGGAATAGGTAGTTTTCATTACTCATTTAAAAAATTAAATTGGGAATGCATAATGTCTTGCGATATTGATAATGCGGTTAAAGAAACATATAAGGAAAATTATGGGTTATTGCCTCTCGGTGATATAAATGAAATAGAACCCGAAAATATTCCTGATTATGATATATTATGCGCTGGATTTCCTTGCCAACCTTTTAGTCAATGCGGGAAACATAAAGGGTTTGATGATAAACGCGGGACGTTATTCTTTAACATAATGAAATTTGTCGAATATCATAAACCAACCATTATTATTCTCGAAAATGTTCAGGGATTGTTAAATCACAATGGGGGTAAAACATTCGAAAGAATAAAACTAGATATTGAAACTGCTAATTATTCAATCACTTACAAGGTTATAAAATGCAGCGATTATGGAATACCTCAAATGAGAAAACGCTTAATCATTGTAGGTATTCGAAATGATAATGCGAATGTTAAACATATTGATAAATTACTTGATTTTGACGAATATAAAAAGGAGACAACATTAACGACGTTTCTATGTAAAAACTTTGAAAAAAAGACTGCTTATACCATTAGATGTGGTGGTAAAAATTCGCCAATTAATGATAAACACAATTGGGACGGATATATCGTGGATGGGGAAGAATACAGATTAACGAAAGAGGATTGCTTAAAATTGCAAGGATTTGACAAAGATTTTAAGTTATGTGGAAATAGCAAAGACCAATGGAAACAATTGGGGAATACAATACCAACCATATTTACCGAACTCATTGGTTTGAACATAAATAAATATTTATACCCGCAGTAATTCATCAATCAAATTTTCAAAATTTAATTTACACAACCTATCATCTTTCTTCTTCGGAAGGCAAGTAATTATTTTTCTTCTTGCATCTTCTCTAAATCGTTGGGCTGGTGGGTAATCATCAGATATTGTTAATAATATATATAACTTTGGTGCAAACGTATAACTCCAATCGTCTTGCGTCCATCTTTCGCGGCACGTAGTTTTACAACTAATAACCTTGTAATCTGTTATTGATTTACCTACATCTATATTTTCTCCAATAACAAAATCTATAATATGATAACACTTCTCTTTTTTTACATTAAATCCTACAATTATACCTGATTTATTTATAGTTATTTGTTTTTTATAAGGTATATTGCTTTTATCTAAAATGCTAACTAAGATGTCATTTTCGAGAAAATTCCCATTTTCTTGAATTTTACTTTGATGTATTGAGATTGATTTAGTATATAATTGTAATAATTCATCACCGCTTAACATCGGTGCTATTTGTTTAAGCTCTTGAATTATTCTGGCATTTTTCAAAACCTTCTTCTCTTTTATTTTTGATAACACGTATCTATCATCAAACGTAATTTCTGGTTTCTCCGTGTTCATTTTTGTAATATTATGAAATTCAGGTTATTAAATCATTTTTTATAAAAATTAGATATTGCTTGTATCTATTGAGATATTGCTAGTATCTATTGAGATATTGCTTGTGTCTATTGGGAGGTTGCTAGTATCTATTGAGAGGTTGCTGGTATCAATTGAGATATTGCTTGTATCTATTGAGAGGTTGCTAGTATCTATTTGCAAAGGCTCTAGATTTAATAAGGTTTCCACTCTTCTTATTCTTGCCTCATTATCTTCATTCAATTCTATTAATTTCTTTACTGCACCATAAAGTGTATAGTTTATTTGAGTAATATCTATTGTTAGTAAATCAGGGATATTATAATTATTATTTAGAAATACTGATTTTGGAAATATTTCCTTAACTTCCTGAGCTATAAATCCCAACTGCTTAATATCCTTATTTACATTATTAATCCCTTCTATGTAATTAAACCTATATAACCCTAAGTTATTAATATTATCATAGCATTTGTCATATGAAGCATCTTCTATATTTTCCTTTATTCGTCTATCAGATGTTGTTGTCCAACTTGTTGTTCCTGAAGGATTAGATATAGCCCCTGCTGAAGTAATTCTAACATATTCTGTATCAATATTGGAAGAAGAAGATATAATTTTAAAATCACCTCCATAATTACCTATTTTGTAATCTACATTACTATCACTTGAAACACCCCTTATTAATTCAATGGATGCAGTAGATGACGTTAAGATACGTTGCCTTATTATAACTAACCCAGAACCTCCAGAACCTCCTTGACCATAATTACCACCACCACTACCTCCGCCTCCTCCAGTATTTGCTGTTGCAGCTACTCCATTTGTTCCATTTCCATCACTTCCATTACCACCACCCCCTTTACCACCTGCTACTGATGTTCCTAAATTGTATCCTCCAGCCCCTCCGCCACCTCCTATAAAATAATTGCCTGTTGTTCCATCTTGAACTCCAAATGTTCCATTATTGGTAAAATAAGTTCTTAAATTATAAGTAAATGAATTAATTACTACTTGATATACTCCATTACCTCCTGGTCCCGCTAATCCTGTTGTAGCATTTGTTCCATTAGCCCCACTACCACCACCGCCACCACCCTTTAAAGTCTGTGCATTACCGCCAGATGTTCCTAAAACTGCATATGTTGTAGTAGTTGTAGGTGCTACATTAGTAGTACCATTAACTACGTTTAAACTACTTGGTGCTATAATACCACTGAAAGCACCATTTCCTCCACAAGCACCACCTCCACAACCGCCTGATGTTGCAGTATTAGCCCCTCCAGAACCTGCCCCACCTCCCTTTGCTACATATAAAGAACCTATTGAACTATCGCCTCCATTTGTTCCATTAGCATTATTTGATATACCACCTGCTCCTCCTGAACCTACTGATATTGTATAACTACCAGCATTAATTGTTTGACCGATAGCAACAATACAAGCACCAGCACCACCTCCACCACCACAATTATTACCAGCCCCTCCTCCTCCACCAATCATAAATATATCACAAATAGCACCACCTGTAGGAATTGTTAATGTGTAAGTTCCTGATGTATAAATATAATATCTGTCATTCCCTATATTACCTGATAATGGAGCTACAGGAGATGAACTAATATTTAATGAAGGAATTAATGCTGCAGCATTATTATTTTGAACTATTAACTTTGTAGTTTCGTATACATCATCATATACGTGTAATTTACTTGATGGGTTTGTTGCTCCTATCCCAACGTTTGAAGTGTTATAATATATAAAATTATTAGCACCTGTTGTCCACTGAGATGAACCTCCTGTCGCTGG